>Ga0308166_1000352_pt1 | contig 69684 bp, 59 predicted proteins | sample PhyCR2_2_FD_202137 | JGI IMG/M metagenome (GOLD analysis project Ga0308166, IMG submission 202137) | Phyllosphere microbial communities from UC Gill Tract Community Farm, Albany, California, United States - DLSLCC.R2 | ecosystem: Host-associated > Plants > Phyllosphere > Unclassified | place...
CTATCGCCAGGATATCCACTATTACGGCGTGGCCACTGACGCGGCGTATCTCAAGCCGTATTGCGAAGGCCAGAGCCAGGGCGTCTGGCGCAAGCCCTGATGTGTCAACCGAGCCAGTCGAGGGTCAGCAGCAGACGGCGTTCACCGGACGCCGGTTGCGGCGATCGATGGATCAGGCCGAAGCCCTCATTGCCGTGCCACTTTTCGCCTTTGAGCAACGCGACGTCGCCACTGTTGAGCTGACGAATAGACGCTGCACCTTGCGGTTCGGCATCGGCCAGGCCAAGTTGCAGGCGATCCATCGCGCCCTCCTCAAGCCATTGGCTGCCGATGCCAGCGTAAGTAGTGATCAAGCGCACCGGCACGTGATCGACGTGGAAGCGCGGACACATGGCCTTGTCCAGCACACGCAAACGCACGCCGATACGCCGCGCACCGAGCAGGCAGGCGAAGGCACTGATCAGCCATTTAAGGTCGCTCATGAAACCTTCGAAACCTTGCAGATCACGCAGCCCTGCAGCCAGACCGGCGAGATCCGGTTCGGCATCTTCGTCGGGCAATTCCAGACACAGCGACTCGGCCAAGGGCTCGTTGAGCGACAGCACCAATTGCGCTAAATCGGCGATGTGCACGGGTAGCTGGCGCTGCCAGACGGCGAGATTGGTCTGGTCTTCGAGGATTCGCGTCAACGTTTCCGGGGTCACGCCCTGGTGCTGATGACGGGTAAGCAGCGGCTGATCTTTGAGTGCGAGCATCAGGCGGCCCCTTCGTGCCAAGGACCGAATGGATCAGGCAGCGAACGCCAGCCTTCTACACCCATGGCCATTTCTTCGTCGGTCAAAAGGCAGGCATCGAGTTCGGCGGACAGTTGTAGGAAATCTATCTTTTGACCGATGAAAACCAGCTCCTGCCGGCAGTCTCCTACGCTTTGGGTCCAATTTTCCATGATCGTCTGGACGCTTTCCTGATCCTCGGGCCATTGATTCTTTGGCACGAAACGCCACCAGCGACCGGCGAATCCATGCCGCATCAAGCCGCCGGCCTGCGACCAGCTACCGGCATCGGTGGGTTTGCTGGCGAGCCAGAAGAAGCCTTTGGAGCGCAGCAGCTTGCCGTTCAGCCAAGGCCGATCGATGAAGCTGAAAAAGCGTTGTGGGTGAAATGGCCGGCGGGCGCGGTACGCCGTGGAGGCGATGCCGTATTCCTGTGTTTCCGGGACGTGCTCACCGCGCAATGCCTGTAGCCATCCGGGCGCTTGTGCTGCCTGATCGAAATCGAAACGACCGGTGTTGAGGATTTTCTCCAGGGAGATTTCGCCCATCACCATTGGGATGATTTCAGCCTGGGTATTCAGGCGCTTGAGGATGGCGGTGAGTTCTTCACGCTCGTGCTGGCTGATCAGATCGATTTTGCTGATCAGCAAGACGTCGGCGAATTCGATCTGCTCGATCAGCAGATCGGTGATGGATCGCTCGTCTTCTTCACCGAGCATTTCGTCGCGAGAGGCAAGGCTCTCGGCCGCCTGGTAATCCAGCAGGAAATTCACCCCGTCGACGACCGTGACCATGGTATCCAGGCGCGCGATGTCAGCGAGGCTTTGCCCCTGTTGATCAAGGAAGGTGAAGGTTTCAGCGACCGGAAGCGGTTCGGAAATGCCGGTGGATTCGATCAGAAGGTAATCGAAGCGATCTTCGCGGGCGAGTTTGCTGACTTCTTCCAGTAGATCTTCTCGCAACGTACAGCAAATACAGCCATTGCTCATTTCGATGAGCTTTTCCTCAGCGCGGTTCAGGCGGACATCGCGCTGGACTTCACTGCCATCGATGTTGATTTCGCTCATATCGTTGACGATCACCGCAACGCGCAAGCCTTCTCGGTTACGTAGTACGTAATTCAAAAGTGTACTTTTTCCAGCACCGAGAAATCCTGAAAGTACGGTGACGGGCAATTTGGCTGACATTGGATAATCCTTGTTAAGGCAGCCGATCTGCGCTTTTGGATCGCTCTTGGCGTATTGCGCTTCATGTATGCGGGTCAACGAAGGCAATCGATTGATCGGCAACTCAGGCTGGTTTCGCCTATGTTATAGTATAACAACTCAAGCTTGCCAGTCCGACCCAGGATTTCGCAAATTGCCGCACCATCGACCGTGGGAATTCCCAATGCACAACGGGTTGAAATACCTGCTTTTGAGCTTTGCTATGTCGCTGGCCGGCCAAGCCCAAGCGCACATGCCGGCGCTCCCGCACTGCACACGCAGCGCTAATCTGCTGGCGTGCGTGGACGCCGACGGCAATGCCTATAGCGTCAATACGGTGGGCACCACGCTTTACCTGCGCGGATATGAGAAGGACGGCCATCGCTATTGGGCGCAGACCAACAGCCGTTTCGGCCAATTAACCTTTTTTACCGGGATCGCCTCCGATGGCGAGGCTTGGGTTGGCTATACCCGTCGTGTCGGCTGGACGACCATCAACCGCTTTTCCAGTTCAGGCGGTAGCAGCGCAAGGTTCACTTGCAACCGAATGACGGGCTGCTAGTGAAAAGCTTTTCATGAAATAAGCATCGCTCAATGGATTGTTATAATGTAACGTTAAAAGAGTTCAATACGACGGTCTCAAACCATGAATGCTCTTACTCTCCCGGATATCGCCGCACAATCTGCACGCCAGGCAATGCCTCTCGATTGGGTGGGAATGCGTGAGATCGCTCTGCCCGTTTTGCTTGAAGGCCAGCGCCTCAGCGCCAGAGTCGACGCTGGCGTGAGTCTGGATGATAGTGAAGCGCGCGGGATTCACATGTCGCGCTTGTATTTGGCCCTCGAAGCGCTAGAGCAGCGAAGCCTTTCTCCCGCTGTGCTGCATCAGGTACTCGAGCGTTTTCTGCGAAGTCACCAAGGCCTATCCGCCTGCGCATATCTGAACATTCACACCGACTTGCTGCTGAAACGACCCGCGTTGGTCAGCCCCTTAGCCGGCTGGAAATCCTATCCGGCGTCCATTTCAGCGAGCCTGAAACAGCAAATGTTCCACGTGGAACTAAAAATTGAACTGCCCTATTCCTCGACGTGCCCATGCTCCGCAGCCTTGGCAAGGCAGCTGATCCAACAGCAATTCATTGACGATTTCGCTAACAAGACTCTGCAACATGAAGATGTTCTGGCATGGCTCGGCTCAACCAAAGGGATCGTAGCGACACCGCACAGCCAACGCAGCTACGCACAACTGCACCTGCAACTCGACAACTTCATCGATGAGCTACCGCTGACCGCGATCATCAATGACGCTGAAGCAGCCCTCGGCACCGCCGTGCAGACCGCAGTAAAACGCCCCGACGAGCAAGCCTTCGCACTCGCCAATGGGCAGAACCTGATGTTCTGCGAAGACGCCGCGCGCCGTCTCAACCTGGCACTGCAACGCACGCCCGGCATCAACCAATTCCACATTCGCGTGATCCACGCCGAAAGCCTGCATGCCCACGACGCTGTTGCAGAGAGCAGTTGGCAACGGGAGCAGCCATGATCCGCTGCCAATCGCTGCTCTGGGGCACGCCTGGCCAACCGCTGACGACGCCTCTCAGTCTTGAGTTCGAAAGCGCCAGCCTGACCGCCATCATCGGCGCCAACGGCTGCGGCAAAAGCAGCCTGCTGAAAGTCATCGCCGGTTTGCAAAAACCTTTGGCTGGCAAAGTAGACATGGCTGTTCCACGACAAAGCGGAATTTCCTTTCTGCCGCAACAGCAGCACCTTGATCGCCAATTTCCAATCAGCCTCGAAGAGCTCATCGCCGCAGGTTTCTGGGGCCGTCGGCTCTCGACACAACTGCGCACACAGCGACTGAAAAACGCATTGGAAGACTGGCACTTGAATGGGCTCGAACAGCGCCCGTTGATGGCTCTGTCAGGCGGTGAGTTACAACGCGCCTTGCTCGCACGCCTGAGCCTCGCTGACGCCCCGGTGCTGTTGCTCGATGAACCGCACGCCGCACTCGACGAACTCGGCCAGCAACTGCTCTGGCAACACATCCACCACTGGCACGCCGAGGGCCGGACACTGGTCGTGGTCTGCCATGATCTGGCGGCTGTCCGCCAACACATTCCGAATACCCTGCTGATCAAAAACGGCCACTGCGTGTACGGAACCAGTCGGGAACTGATCCAGCCGACAGCGCGAATGCAGGTGGCCTGATGCTCGCCACCCTCAGCCATTTCTGGCAACCCTTCGGCGACTTCGTGTTCATGCGCAGGGCCTTGCTTGGCGGCTTGGTGCTGGCGTGCAGCACGGCGCCCTTGGGCGTGTTTCTGATTCTCAGACGGATGAGTCTGATCGGTGACGCTGTCGCCCACGGCATTCTCCCCGGTGCAGCGATGGGATTCTGGTTTGCCGGTCTGAGCCTTCCCGCCCTCACCCTCGGTGGCTTGGGAGCCGGTCTGAGCATGGCCGGACTGGCGGCCTGGATCACCCGGCGTACGGGTTTGCGCGAGGACGCCAGCCTCGCCGCGATCTATCCGATCTCACTGGCCAGCGGCGTGCTGATTCTCGGCCTCGCCGGCAAACGCCTCGATCTTTTGCATCTGTTGTTCGGCTCGGCGCTAGCCGTGGATGGACCGACGCTGACCGGCATGCTTTGGGTCTCGGCGATCAGCCTCATGGCCATGGCCTCGATCTACAAACCTCTGCTGCTGGACACACTGGACCCATTGTTCTTGCGCACGGTCAGTCGCCTTGGGCCACTGGCTCATGGCGTATTCCTGACTCTGGTCGTGCTGAATCTGGTGATCGGCTTTCAGGCCATCGGCGCACTGATGGTAGTCGGGCTGATGATGCTTCCGGCTGCCGCGTCGAGATTCTGGAGTCGTCGTCTGCCGATACTGATTGCCGTCGCCGCCGTCATGGGCTGCGTGTCGGTGTGGCTGGGTTTGCTGCTGTCGTTCTACTACTCGCTGCCCAGCGGCCCGGCCATCGTGCTGGTCGCGGGGGGCGGCTATCTGCTTTCGGTAGTGTTCGGACCGGTTCACGGTTTGTTGCGCCGCCCGCCTTTGCTCACGTCCCAATGAGGTGTTTCCCGATGCGCGCTCTATTCGTGCTGTTCAGCCTGATGCTGTCGATGTCCTTGTCGGCCGCCGAAAAACTGCCGGTGGTCACCAGCTTCAGCATCCTCGCCGACATGGTTCATCAGGTCGGCGGCGAGCACGTTGAGATCACCAACATGGTCGGCGCGGATGCCGATGCGCACACCTACGAGCCGACCCCGGATGACGCCAAGGCGTTGCTCAAAGCCAAAGTGATCATCAAGAATGGCCTCGGTTTCGAGCCTTGGCTGGATCGCCTGGTGACCAGCACCGACAGCAGGGCGACGGTGATCAGTGCCAGTCGCGGGGTGATTCCACGTTCGCTCGATGAAGACGGCGAAACCGTTCCGGATCCACACGCCTGGCACAATCTGGCGAACGCCGAGTTGTATGTCGCCAACATCACCAAAGCGCTGATTGCCGCTGACCCGGCCAACAAGGCTGACTACGAGCGCAACAGTCAGACCTATCTCAAACAGATCTACACTCTGCTCGCCGAAGCCAAGAGCAAACTTGGCGCACTGCCGCCGGGCAATCGCAAGATTGTTACCAGCCATGACGCGTTCGGCTATTTAGGTCAGGCCTATGGCATCGACTTTATCGCGCCACAGGGTTTGTCCACCGAACGCGAACCCTCTGCCGCCGAAGTGGCTGCGCTGATCACGCAGATTCGCCAGGCCAAGGTCAAAGCGGTGTTCATGGAAAACATCAAGGACGCGCGCCTGCTCAAGCAGATCGCGGATGAAAGCGGTGCGCACATCGGCGGCACACTGTACTCGGATGCACTGGCGGCGAGTGGACCGGCGAGCACCTTTACCGGGCTGTTCGAATACAACCTCAATACGCTGTACAAGGCGTTGAGCCAGCCATGAGCTGTGTGGTGTTCTGGCGTTTCGCAAGCAGGCTCGCTCCCACAGTTGGAAGGGGTTCCAGCTGGGGAGCGCGGCGAAGGATTTATGCGCGAGGTTTTACCGTACCGCAATCCTGACCCAGCCACACCGCACGGGTTTCCAGACTGCCTTTCTGGTTGATGCCAATGGCGTTGAAGGTGCCATTGGCGATGGTGGTGAATTCGCGGTCACTGAGGAATGTCGCTACGCCAGTGCCTTGGGCTTTCGGGCAGCTGAAGCGGAATTTCCATTGGTTGCCAGTGCGTTCGGTGATCTGTTGTTTGCAGCCCGATTGCGGGTCGGCCAACGGAATGTTGTTGGTCGCCACTTGCTGCGGTGTCAGGCAGGCGCGGATGCCTTTGCCGCCGATATTGATGCCATTCTTCTCCAGCGCCGCGCGTTGCTGGGGAGTGATCTGGCCTTGGATCTGGCCAAGAATCGATTGCACGTCCATTGCCTGATCATCGACCTTCAGATTGCTCGAAGTCATCTCCCACAATCCTGGCTGCAGCATCTGTGCCTGTGCAACCACCGGCAAAGCCAAACTCATGCCCAGCGCCAAACCCAGCAGACGAACGTTCATCGAGAAACTCCTGATCAGTTGTGGCCGTTAGACGCCGGCCGGTTGCGTCGGTTCATGCACCGATTAAATAGAGACATTCGCCGCGGAACATGGTCTGTTAAGCATTGCATTTCGCGGAGCAAGGCTGCCCCATGGATTTTTTCGGACCGCACATTTTCGGTTACCTGATCGCCCTGTTGCACACACTCGGGTCGATCGCGGCGATCCATGCGGTGCTCACCGTGCGCACCGCGCAAGGCTCGATCGCCTGGGCATTGTCGCTGATCTTCATTCCTTACCTCACGCTTATTCCGTATCTGGTCTTTGGTCGCAGCACCTTCGATGGCTACATCAAGGCCCGGCGCCAGGCCAACGAGCAGATGCGCCTGGCCATCTCCGAATTGAACTGGCGCCCGTGGGTGGAAGAAGCCCTCGCCGCTCGCGCTTCGAGTGCCTACGCCTCACTGCGCGCGATGCCTAAACTGGGGCGCATGCCGTGCCTGGCGAACAACGAAGTGCAACTGCTGGTGAACGGCACCGCGACTTTCGATGCGATTTTTCAGGCGATCGCACAAGCGAAGGAAGCCGTGCTGATCCAGTTTTTCATCATCCACGACGATCGGCTCGGCCAGCGCTTGCGTGACTTGCTGTTGAAGAAGGCCGCCGAAGGCGTTTCCGTTCATTTACTCTACGACCGCATTGGCAGCCACGCCCTGCCCCATCATTACGTGCAGGCATTGCGTGATGCCGGTGTCGAGGTCAAAGCCTTCGCCACGCGCAGCGGCTGGCTCAACCGCTTCCAGGTCAACTTCCGCAACCACCGCAAAATCGTCGTGGTCGATGGCGTAGTCGGCTTTGTCGGCGGGCATAACGTCGGCGATGAATACATGGGTGAGAAGCCACCATTGGCGCCATGGCGTGACACCCACGTCAAGGTACGCGGGCCGGTGGTGGCCTGCATGCAGGAATCGTTTGCCGAAGACTGGTTCTGGGCTGCTCGAACATTGCCACCGTTGATCCTCCCGGATGCGTATCCGGAGGATGGCGTGCTTTGCCAATTGCTCGCCAGCGGCCCGGCCGATGCCTACGAAACCTGCTCGCTGTTTTTCGTCGAAGCCATTCATGCGGCAACTCAACGCGTATGGATCACCAGCCCTTACTTCGTCCCGGACGAAGCCGTATTCGCCGCGCTGAGGCTGGCGGTGTTACGCGGGGTCGATGTTCGACTGCTGTTGCCGTCGCGGCCTGATCACCGCATCGTCTATGCCGCGTCCAGCCTGTATGCCTTTGAGGCGGTGCGTGCCGGCGTTCGGGTGTTCCGCTATCGACCGGGTTTTCTGCACCAGAAAGTGGTATTGATCGACAGCGAGATCAGCGCCATCGGCAGCGCCAATCTGGACAATCGCTCGTTCCGCCTGAATTTCGAAGTGATGTTGCTGACCGTTGATAGCGAGTTCGCCGCCTGCGTGGAACGCATGCTCAACGAGGATTTCGCCCAAGCCGATGAAGTGGCCAAAGAAGAAAGCCGGGAGATCCACCGCCTGCAACAGGTCGGCATGCGGATCGCCCGGCTGATTTCGCCGATACTCTGAACGCCCTGTTTCAGGGGTGGTAGATGTCGTCGCGGGTCCAAGGCAGTTCGTGGCTGCCATCCGCATGCGCTTTTACGGCGAGGATCTGATTCAGATTGATCCAGCCCCGCGCGAATGCATATGCGCAACCAGCCAGGTACAGGCGCCAGATACGCAACGCTTGCTCGGGTACCAGCTTCGCCGCAGCTTCGAGGTTGTCTTCCAGTCGCTCGCTCCAGTGATCGAGCGTGCGCGCGTAGTGCAGGCGCAGGCTTTCGACATCGACGATTTCCAGCCCGGCTTCACTGATCTCGGCTGAGATCATCGACAGATGCGGCAACTCGCCGTTGGGGAAAACGTATTTTTCGATGAAGTCGCCAGCACCGCGTCCAACCGGACGGCCATCGGTGTGCTTGGCGGTGATCCCATGGTTCATCACCAGCCCGCCCTCCTTCACCGCGCCGAACAACGTCGCGCAATACTCGGCGAGATTGGCGTGGCCGACGTGTTCGAACATGCCGACGCTGACAACCTTGTCGAAGCGACCGTCCTGCGGCAGATCGCGATAGTCGAGCAACTTCAGCTCGACCTGGTCTTCCAGCCCTTCGGCCTTGACCCGCTCCTGCGCCAGCGCCAACTGCTCCTTGCTCAAAGTGATGCCGAACACTTTTACGCCGAACTCGCGCGCCGCGTACCGCGCCAGACCGCCCCAACCACAGCCGACATCCAGCAAATACTCGCCCGGTTGCAAACGCAGCTTGCGGCAGAGATGGCGGAATTTGGCTTGCTGCGCCTGCTCGAGGGTTTCGCTGCCGGTTTCGAAATAGGCACAGGAATACACCATGTCGCTGTCCAGCCAGAGCTGGTAGAACGCATTCGACAGGTCGTAGTGGTAGGAAATGGCTTTGGCGTCAGTGTCTTTGTCGTGATGCGCACGCACTGGCTGGCTGCCTTCTTCCTCGTCGAGCAGCGCACTGCTCAATTCGTCGCAAACCCGGATGACCTCGCTGATCGAGCCCTCCAGTTCCAGCTTGCCTTCGACGAACGCCGCACCCAGCGCATCCAGGCTTGGGTGGGTAAATTGAGTGACCATCTGCGGGTCCTTGACGACGATGGTCACGCTGGGCGTCGGGCCCAGATTGAACTCATGGCCGTCCCAGAGTCGCAGGCGAAGCGGTAGCTGCAGGTTCTGCAAGGCCGGTGGAAGTTGCGCGAGCATGGAAAATCCCCCTTGTTTCAGACGTCTGATCTGAGGGTAGACCAACCTGAAAAAATAGCAGGCTATCGATTCGATTAGCCGTGTCTATCGTTACCAGCGCCTCGGCTGAACAGCAGATACCACGCGCCTTACGATAAATGACTGCCTGTTCAGCCCGCGGTTCGATGAATTTTCTTTCATTTCGCCTGAGCGTCGAGCTTGAGCAATGGCTCCTGAAAGCGCAGCAAACGTCCGGCGTTGCCCAACACCAACAAGGTACTCAGGTTATGCAGCAGCGCTGCGATCATCGCCCCAGCGGCGCCAAGCCAACCGAAAGCCGCGAAGACCACGATGGCCAGCGTCCAGCCGAGACCGATGATTACATTGACCTGCAAGGTGCGCCGGCACTGACGGCTCAAGCGCACACAGGTACCGAGGCGACGTAGATCGCTGCCGATCAGGACAATGTCCGCCGACGCCAATGCAATGTCGGCGCCGCCAGCGCCCATCGCCACGCCGACGACCCCGGCCTTTAGCGCAAGTGAATCGTTGATGCCATCGCCAACCACCATCGGCCGGAAGCCGTGGTCGATTTCCTTGAGCACTCGGTTTAGTTTGTCTTCTGGTAGCGCTTGCGCCTGGACTTCATTCAGCCCGACTTCCTGCGCCAAGGTTCGGGCGACACTCTGACGATCACCCGTCAGCAGCAGCTGCCGTCCCAGACCCAGTTCGCGCAATTCGTTCAAGGCAATGCGTGCTTCCGGTTTGACGCTGTCGGCGAGCAACAGCCAGGCGAGGAACTTGCCGTTCAAAGCCAGGCCGGCGATCGGGCCATCATGTTCGGGAACAAGGGCTGTAGTGATGCCCAGTTGCGCGAACAACTCTGGACGACCGAGCGCAGCTTCGCCCTTCCCTGTCATCGCCACTACACCCAACCCTTGGCGCTCATGGATATCAGTTAGAGGCCAATAGGTCTCTTGATCGGCCATCCCCGCAAGTGCCCGGCTCACCGGATGACTGCTTGCCGCGCCAAGACTGGCGGCCAGTGTCTGCGCTTCGGCGGTGTCCGCATTCAGGCTGTCGATCGCCTGCAAGCGCAACGTGCCGTAAGTCAGCGTGCCGGTCTTGTCGACCACCAGCGAGGTCAGATCGGCAAGCTCTTCAAGAAATGCCGAGCTGCGAATCAGAATCCCATGGCGCGCAGCAACGGCGACACCGGCAATTGCCGTGGCCGGCGCCGACAGCACCAATGCACACGGACACGCTGCCACCAACACCGCGAGCATCGCCTGTGCATCGTTGGTGGCGAACCAGGTCACCGCTGCCAGCACCAAGACCAGCACCATGTAACTGCCGGCATAGCGTTCGAGCAATCGCGTGATCGGCGGTTTCGAGCGCTCGGCGTTCTGCATCAAAGCGATGACTTTGCCCAAAGTGGATTCGTCGCCGGTGCGAGTGACTTCGACACGCAGCAATCCATCGAGATTGATCGCGCCGCCGAACACCAGCATGCCAATGCCCGCTTCTACCGGTACCGATTCACCGGTGATCGATGCCGTATCGAGACTCGCCTGACCGGACAATACCCGACCGTCTGCCGGCACCCGATCACCGGCCCGGACCTCGACAACATCGCCAGCGCCGAGCGTGCCGTTGTCCACTTCGATGATCGAACCGTCCGCTTGCAGCTTGCGCGCATGGCTGCGGGTCAACTGGCCAAGCGCGTTGATTGCTTCCTGGGAACCGATGACGCTGCGCTCCTCAAGCACATGGCCGAAGATCATGATGATCGGCAACAACGCCGCGGTGAGCAGATCACCGGTCGCCCAGGCGCCGAGCATCGCCAGCGCGATCAATTGATCGGTGATGCCATGCAGGCTTCGATAACGCAGGCTGTACCACGCCGAACGCATCACAGGAACCGCTACCAATAGAGAGGCAAAACCGAGCAATAACTGACTGACGCCAATCTGCTCAGGGACGGTCCAGCGCCAGAGCAAACCCAGGCCCAGCAGTCCGAGCGCAAGCATTGCCAGAGTCAATTGCCGCGCGGCGCGACGCTGTTCGGCCGAAGACAACAGACTTGGAGCAACAGTGTTCGCGGTCATTGACTGGCTCCTTGAATGATCAACCGGGAATCGTCTCTCGGGTTCACGCTAGTGACAGAGCCGGCCTGACCGAGAATCTTAGGCATGCGCTCGCGATACAGACGCAGGAGCATTTGCGGGTCGCTAGACGTGGCCAGACTCGAGACGGTTGCGGTATCGGCCGAGGCTTTTGCAAGACGCTCGCCCGCCTGCGCGTGAGCCACCTGCAGCGTGCGGTCTGCCTGTTCGTTGGCAGACTGCGTGAGCTTTTCCGCCTCGGTTCGCGCATTGGCCACGGCTTTATCGGCCTGCTGACTGGCGGTCAGGACCGCATTGAAGGCACTGACGGCGGGCTCCGGCAGACTCGATTGCACATCGACCCGTGAAACCTCGATACCGATGCCCTGACCGCTCGCCTTCAGCTCGGCGAGACGCGCGTTGATGCCTTGCACCAGATCACCGCGCAATCGCTCGCGACGCTCGGCCGCCTGATTGTCGGCCCCCACCAATTCCGGGCGAGCGACCAGAATAGTGTCGAGATCTCGCGCGGCGGTCAGGGCCACGGCGCTACGCGTCACCAACCGATCGAGTGCCGGCAGCACATGTTCGCCCTGTAACACGAACGCATAGGGATCGGAGACTTGGTAAAACACTCGCACGTCCAATTGCACTACGCCGGCGTCACCGGTCAATAAATAACCAGACCCAGCGAGTGCATCGCTCAATGGCGTGGCGAAGGACGCTACCCGGTCTGCCTTCAGCGCCTCGTCACTGCGCAACAGATTTCCTACTCGACGCTCGATCACCCGATCCGCTGCCGGCAACAGAACCACCTGCTCAAACGGCTGCGGCCACGCCCATAACAGTCCGGCATTCTGAACGCGGTCCAGCGCACCGAAGTGCAGTACTACCGCGCGGTTTTGCGGATCAATCTGCCGGACATTCGAGACTGTCCATGCTAATGCGGCCAAAGCAGTGATCACATATAAGGCGATGAAGGTCAGACGGCCGGCCTGAATCCACGGACTGTTCAACGCATGTGTTCCACGTGGAACTTCTTCGCTCATGGTTGCGATCCGGCTTTTTTGTCGAGCGCCGGTGGGCCGTCGACCAATACACGGAACGGCGCAGCATCGGTGCGCAGAATCAGTTTGGTTTCCGGTGTGACAATGGTGCCGAGGGTATCGAGCGAGCGCAGCAGGTTGTAAAGCTGCGGCGCGCTGGCGTAGGCGCGACCATAAATCTGCGCAGCCTCGACTCGCGATTGCGCTTCAATGTCAGCGGCTTTCACCGTTGCATCAGCCTGGACGATCCGCGCATCGCGCTCGGCGGCGGAGCGAATTTGCGCCGCTTCGCGTTTGCCGATCGCTGTACGTTCCGTAGCAATGGTTTCACGCTCGGCGCGCATGCGATCGACCGTTGCACTGAGCGTGACCGAGGGCAAAGTCAGCCGCTCGATACCGACCTGCACCACACGCACGCCATAAGTGGCGAGCAACTGTTGGTCGATCTGCCGACGCAACTGCGCTTCAAAATCGCCGATGCGCACTTGTTTGGCATCAGTGTTGACCAGATTGGCCAGATCGAAACTGCTGGCCGTGGTCTCCAGTGCCGAGCCGACAAAGGTGCGAATCTGCCGCGCCGCTTCGTCCGGCTGATTCTGCACGGCCCGCATGAAGCGCTGCACGTGTTCAGGATCACCCTGCACCTGCCACGCGACGTAGGCCTGTACGATAATGCGCAAACCGTCTCGGGTACCGACGTCCTGCAAACCACTTGAGGTGGTACGTAGACGCAAGTCCACCGGGATCGCCGCCTCGAACGGTGCAGGCCAGCGCCAGCTCAAACCGGGATCAAGCAATACCCGCGAAGGATTACCGAAACGGGTGATGACCGTGGCTTCACCGGAGCGCACTTGCACCAGACTCGCGGCGGCAATGGCAAACGCCACCAGCAACGCAGCCCAAGCCATACGCCGCCATGGAAATGGACCGGCCTCGTGCGGATCGCCGTGATGATGGTGATGATGATGGTGATGCCCGCCGTGGCCGTGGTCGTGGCCGCTGTGGTCGTGAACGTCATGAACAGGCGACTGGCTCAATGGGTGGCTCCTGGTTGAGCGGTAGTACGGGCGGGCGACGGATCAGCCGGCAGCGTGAAAGTGCGCAGATCGATGGTTGGCGCATTTGCGCTGCCGCCGAGTCGATGATCGAGCACCAGCAACCTGGCTTTACTCAAGCCCTGACTGAGCTGGCTGAAATATTGCTCCAGCACGAAGGCCTGGCCAGCACTGGCGAAGGCTTTTTGCTCGGCGCTGAATTTAAGGTCTGCCGTTTGCGCAGCGGCGTTAATTTCCCGCGCATTGGCCGTTGCCTGATCCCGCGCCGTACTCGCCTGCAACTGCGCCTCGTTAGTGGCCTGCGCAGCCGCCCCGCGTTCGCGAGCGATCAACGCCCGCGCGCCGATCTGCGCCGCTTGCACACTGTGATAGGCATTCGCCGCGCCGGCCGGTGGATGAATCGCTTCGACGACTGTGGCGAGGATCTCCACGCCGCTGTTCAATCTGTTCAGATCACTTTGCACTGCGCGACCGATTTCCTCGGCCAGCCCTGCCCTGTCGTCGCCGAGCAGTCCGTCGAGGGTGCGCGAGGCAAAATCGTGAACCAGAATGCGGCTGGCGGTGCTGCGAATCAGCGTCGGTACATCGGCGCTGTTATAAGTCGCGGCGAGTGCCGCCTCGTCGTTCAAACCGATGTGATAGACGAAGCGCACGTCCATGTTGACGATTTGCAGGCCCTGCTGCGTGCCCCGGCTGCTGGCGATGACCTGGGACTTGTCATTAACGTGGCTGGCGTCCCACAAACGGTTGGCGGTCAGCGGCGCTGGGCCTTCAGCGGAGTCGGACGGCACGGTGATTGGCTTGTCGTTGACACTGGTCGCCAGTTCATGGACCACGCCGTTTTCAACGGAGATCACACGCCCCAATGGCCAAGGCAACCCGCTATGCAAACCCGGGCCGAAAACCTGTACCGGTTTACCGAAGCGCTCATAGATGCCGCGACCTTGCAGGGGAATTTCATGTACCCCTGTCAGCAGCCAACCGCTAAGGGCGACCACTGCCAACACCGGCAACAACGCCCGGCGCATGTAACTGAAGGCCCAGATCTGGCGCAAATCGATGCCGAAACGGTTGTGCATTTCATGCTGTAACGCCAGCCACGGCTGCGGCGGCCAACGCAGCATATCGGCGATAAAACTGCGCGCCAGCAGGGTCGGTTCGAGTTGTTCGCGGCGCGGGCTGAAAACAGACAGCATCGCGCGCAATAACAGTTCGGCGGAAACCAACATCGGCAGGATTGCGCTGAATACCGCAACACGCGCCGGCCAGACTGCGTCTTCGCTGGCAAACAACAGACACAGCGCACCGATCAACAGGGTGATAATCACCACCCGGGTCAGTTGTGCCAGCGCAACCGCTTCCGGCCATTGCGCCGGCGGTTCCTGCGCCAGTTGCCGCTCCAGCACCAGCAAGGCGAAGGCCAGCAACAACGTCAGTGCTGCACCAACGTTTGCCGACAGGCCCAACGCCGCCGCAGGTAAAGCAAGATTCCACACGTGCTCGCTGCTGAGCAGAACCAGCGATGCCCAGCCACCGAGCCACAATGCCGGCGCGCCGATTTGTCCTAGCAAATACCGGCCGCGCAGACTCAATCGCTCCAGCAGCCTCTCGTACCAACCTTCGGCAGCGACGCCCTCCTCCACCGCGGCCGGTTGCGCAGTTGGCGGATGCATCACCCGCGCGCGCCATTGCGCCACCCACCAGGCCGATTGCAGCCCGGCAACCAGCACCAGCAACGCGGCGCTCTGATTGACCAACAACGGCAACCACATGGATTGCGGCGCAAATAAGCCGATGAAAAACGCCAACAGCCAGCCCAGCCCGGCTAATCCGCCGAGTCCGCAAGCCAGCCAACGCAACCTGCGTCCCTGCTCGGCAGCTTGCTGAAAGCGCGGCAGCTCCGCTACTGGCGTAGCGTCCAACTCAAGATCGACTTGCATATCACCCCGGCTAAATTGGCATTAGCGTTACGATATAACGAAAATTGTGAAATATTCGTACACATTTACCGCTATTCAAAAACGCCGCAGCTGTCGCTTGCCTGAAGCCTTGACCGAAATGTCCGGCAAAGCTCATATTACGTACATAATTTTTATCGCGACTAATCTTGGCTATCCCCTTCGAGCAATCTGGAGCAAGCGCATGAGCAACTATGATGTAGTGATTCTGGGCGGCGGCCCCGGCGGTTATAACGCAGCGATCCGCGCCGGCCAGCTTGGCCTCAAAGCTGCTTGCGTCGAAGGACGTGCGACCCTCGGCGGCACCTGCCTCAACGTTGGTTGCATGCCGTCCAAGGCCTTATTGCACGCCTCAGAGCTGTACGCCGCTGCGGTGGGCACGGAGTTCGCCAATCTCGGCATCGAGGTCAAACCGACGCTGAACCTTGCGCAGATGATGAAGCAGAAGGACGAAAGCGTTGCTGGCCTGACCAAGGGCATTGAATTTCTGTTTCGCAAAAACAAAGTCGACTGGATCAAGGGCTGGGGCCACATCGACGGCCCAGGTAAGGTCACGGTGACCGATGATCAGGGCAACAAGACCGAGCTCAGCGCCAATGACATCATCATCGCCACCGGCTCCGAGCCCACTCCCCTGCCCGGCGTAGAAATCGACAACAAACGCATCCTCGATTCCACCGGCGCGTTGTCGCTGAGTGAAGTGCCCAAGCACCTGGTAGTGATTGGCGCCGGGGTGATCGGCCTGGAGCTGGGTTCGGTGTGGCGGCGACTCGGCGCGCAGGTCACCGTGGTCGAATACCTTGATCGCATCTGCCCCGGCGTCGATGGCGAGGCCGGCAAGACCTTGCAGCGCGCGCTGAGCAAGCAAGGCATCGCCTTCAAATTGAGCTCCAAGGTCACCAGTGCCACCAGCTCCGCCACAGGCGTGCAGCTTAGCGTCGAGCCTGCCGCCGGTGGCACGGCTGAGCTGATCGAAGCCGACTATGTGCTGGTGGCCATCGGGCGCCGGCCGTACACCCAGGGCTTGGGGCTGGAGAACGTCGGCCTGAGTACCGACAAACGCGGCATGCTCGCCAACAAACAGCATCGCACCGAAGCCGCCGGGGTCTGGGTGATCGGCGACGTCACGTCCGGGCCGATGCTCGCGCACAAGGCAGAAGACGAGGCCATGGCCTGCGTCGAGCAGATCCACGGCAAGGCCGGCGAGGTCAATTACGCGCTGATCCCCAATGTCATCTACACCCAGCCGGAGCTGGCCAGCGTCGGCCAGACCGAGGAACAGCTCAAGGCCGAGGGCCGCGCCTACAAGGTCGGCAAGTTTCCCTTCACCGCCAACAGCCGGGCGAAGATCAATCACGAAACCGAGGGCTTTGCCAAAGTCCTCGCCGACGAGCGCACGGACGAAGTGCTCGGCGTGCACTTGGTCGGGCCGAGCGTGAGCGAGATGATCGGCGAGTTCTGTGTGGCGATGGAGTTCAGCGCCTCGGCCGAGGACATTGCCCTGACCTGCCATCCGCACCCGACGCGCTCGGAAGCGTTGCGTCAGGCAGCGATGAATGTCGAGGGGATGGCGACGCAGATGTAGTTTCCAAACCTTGCCGCCGTCTTCGCGAGCAGGCTCGCTCCCACTTTGGAATGCGTTCCCCCTGTGGGAGCGAGCCTGCTCGCGAATGGTGCCACCCGGTCTACACCGGCAGATGCCCCAACGGCAACGCCCCCGGCGCTTTCACCGTGTGGATGGCGAAGTTGCTGCGAATATCGCTCACACCCGGAAGCTTGAGCAGATGGCCGCTGACAAAGCGGTCATAAGCGCGCAAGTCAGGCACCACTACCTGCAACAAAAAGTCCGATTCACCGGACACCAGAAACGCCGAGACCACCTCAGGCAGCGCAGTAACAGCGGCATAGAAAGCCTCGGCACGTTCTTCGTTGTGCCGCTCGACCTTGACCCCGACAAACACCGTCAGCCCCAGCCCGACTTCATCGCGATCGAGATTGGCCTGGTAGCCTCGAATCACCCCCGCCTCTTCCAGCATGCGCACCCGGCGCAGACACGGCGACGCCGACAATCCGATTTCCTCCGCCAGATCGACATTGCTCAGGCGCCCGTTGCGTTGCAGCGCGGCGAGAATCTTGCGGTCATAGGCGTCGAGTTTCATCTTTGGCAGATCCCGATAGTCTGGCGATGTAAAACCAGCAGGTTATGCCAAAAACGCCACGGTTTGAAGCCGACTACGCAAGCACCTGTCCTGCTCTCTCGCTCTAGACTGGCCGAAGTAAATCGACATCGAAAAGGGGTGTGATGTGGCAAGTCTGTGGCTGTTTATCCTGACGCTGGCTGTGGTTCTGCTACTGCCGGGACCGGACATGATCCTGCTGTTGCAAACCGGTGCGCGGCAAGGTCGAGGTGCGGCGCTGGCCACAGCGCTGGGCCTGGCCATCGCACGTGCCTGTCACGTGGCACTGGCGGCATTGGGCCTGGCGGCGCTGTTCAAAACCGCACCGTGGACGTTTGATGTGGTGCGCATCGCGGGTGCGGCGTATCTGCTGTGGATCGGCATTCAATGTTTTCGCAGCTCACTGGTTCCGAACCTGCAAACAGGAGAAGCGACGCCTACCGAGTATCATTGGCGCCAAGCGATCCGGCGCGGCCTGCTGACCAACCTGCTCAACCCCAAAGCCTTGCTGTTCTGCTCGGTGCTGTTGCCACAGTTTATCGTCAGCGACGGCGCGCCGGTGCTGACACAGTTCGCCGTGCTCGGCCTGGTGCTGGTCAGCGTCGGTCTGCTGTTCGACAGTGTTGTCGCCATGACCGGCGCGGCACTGGGCCGTTGGCTGCAACACAGTCCGACCGCCCAGCGCATTCAGCAATGGCTGTTCGGCAGCCTGTTGATTGGTTTTGCCGTGCGCCTGAGCTTCATTCAGCAGGCTTAAGCCTTGCGTACCTTGCGCTGACGACGGGTAATGAGCAGTAACGCGATGGCCGTGACCACGACGAAGACGCCAATCTGCACCGGCCACTTGTACGGCCGCAGCGTCGCACGTACAGCATCGGTCACCTGGGTGACGTAGCGCTTGTCAGCATTCTCGAAGTCCGGGTAAGGACATTGATTACCGAAGTCCACCGCCCACAGCACATAAGGACCTTCCTTGACGTAGCGCTGGTATAGCGCACTCTGGTCTTCAAGGCTGCTGTTCCAGCCGGCCGCGTTGCACAACACCGCCGCAAACGCCTGACTGGTGTGCGGCAGGTTATCGGCGGCGCGACTGGCCAATGCCGTAGCGACAAAACGATAGTGATAACGCTGATCCGGTTGCGCGGCGCTGGCCTGCTGGCGCTGCACTTCCGCCGTGGAAATCAGCGGGCCGACATCCAGCTTCGTGCTCTCCAGCGTGTAATTGCCGCCGAAGGTGGCGTAATCAGGCGCCATCTCATAACCGAGGATGTCCATGCCCCACTCCCGCGCCGTCCATGCGGCGTTGTACAACGCACTGGCGCGTTTGCTCGGCCACCACGCCGACTCGGCCTTGAGCCGTTGCTCGCCATACAGCCTGGCCTTGTGCTGCAGATCGTCACTGGCGAAATAAGCGACCGCTTCCTCGTAACGCCCCTCACGCAGCAAGCGCCGACCAAGCAGATTGCGCAGATTGGCGGCCGCCGACAGCGGCACATAGTTGTCGCGCTCCAGTTGGGTCAATGGCGGCGGCGCCGGCACGTTCTCATCGACATAACGCTTGAGCTCATCGACCGTCAGCACGCGCTCGGCAACTGTCGCGGCATCGAACCAGTAAAGGCTATTGCTGCGATACAACTGCACAAAGGCTTGCAAATACTCGCCGCGTTGCAGCGCCAGGATCGCGCTTTCGCCCTCGACCCGACATTTTGGCTGCACCGTTTCAAACGCCCAGTCCGGCGTGCGGCGATAACCCCAGTCCTCGTTTTGCGGGAAGGCCTGGGCGGCTTTGGCGTAGGCGGCGGCAGCGGCAGTCGTATCGCCGTCACGCACTGCGAGTTTTGCCCGCAGCCACCAGGCCAGCCCGCCGTCGCCGGCGTTTACCAGAAAGGCCTTGGCGGACTCGTAATCGCCTTGTTGATAACTCATCGCCGCCAGTCGATCGGCATTGTCGAGGCTGCCACGCGTGCTGTTCTGCAACAGCGTCACCAGTTTCTTCTCGTTTGGCGGCTGCTCACCAAATGACCAGCCCTGACGGCTGACCAGCGATGCCGTGACCAGTTGCTGCACCGCTGGCTGCTGCAGCAGTTTCGCCAGCTGAGATTCCGGCAATTCGGCCAGTTCGTTCATCAGTTGCTTGAGCGAGGTGTAACCGACGGCCGAACCGTGCAGGTTCTGTGCTTCGTACAGTTCGATAGCGCCGCTCCAGTCCCCGGCACTGCGCAGCACCCGCGCCTCCTCACCGAGGCTGGCAACGCCCAGTTCCAGCGGATCGCTGAAGCCATCGATACTCAACTGCCGGGCCTGGCGAAAGGCATCACGCGCCTGTTCCAGCGCTTCGATGCGGTCGTGCGCCTCGTTGCTCATGGCAAAAGCGATGCGCCCCAGGGAATACGCCGCCCACGTGCTGCGCAACGGGCGCTGGTCTGCCGGCAGCGCCAGCACTTTGTTGAAATAGTCTGTGGCCAATTGCTGATCGCCGGTGGCAAAGGCCACGGCGCCGGCGACGTACAAACGGATTTCCGCCGGCAGACTGGCGCCCTGTTCCTCGGCCTGATGGGCATCGCTGAGTCCGCGCAGGCGCTTGACCAAAGCTTGCTGCTCGGCGCTAAGGCCCACTTGTTCAGCCTGTTCGCGCGCCAGCTCAGCCGCGTTGTCTTCAGCGTAATCGTTAGGGTTATGGGTCGCGGCAGTGACATTTTTCAGCCCGGCAATGGTTTTACCGAGGCGACTGACCTCGAAGCTGAAACTGCCCTCGGGCAGATCGGCCAAAGTCTGCGCGCGGTTGTCGAGCAGGCGCATCGGGAAGTCCGGGCCGCAGGCCAGCGCCGAACCCAGCGGCAGGCTGAGGCTCAGGCAGAGCAGATGGCGGGGCCAGTTACGGGTCAACATGCGAACCTCCTTGATCAATATGTGCACAACGCGCCCAACCGACAGCGCGCTGCCCGCCCGCCGGCAAGCGGCCGTCTCGCAGGCGGGTGAAGGTAAGCAGATTGGCGCTTTGTTGCAATGCATAACCGGCGAGCGCGTCGGCGCCAGCGCAGTCCTGCGCCTTTAGCGTGATTCGCGCGGGCCAGGCGCTGTCGAGATTGCCGGAATTGTCGAGGCGAATGTCGTATAGCCCGCCCTGTTCGCTGAGCGAAAGGCTCAGCCGACTGCTCAGCACTTCTCCTCGGGCCACCGCGCGCAAGGTCGTCAGGCTCCACGCGCGACGATCGCTGGCCAGCGGCAGCCGAAACCAGATCAATCCCGCGAGATGCTCGGGCCGATCCTCGCGCAAGGTCATGCCCAATTGGCTGAGTTGCAGCGGATCGGCGAGCAATTCCTGACGCTGCCCGCCGCGCTCGAGTTGCACTTCGCTTTCCACCAGAGGCGCGCCACCGTCAGCGCCCAACAGCGCAACTCCATAGGCCGGCAGCGCCAGATAGAACGGTTTGTCGCTGACACGCGCCCAGGCCTTGGCCCACTTCAACGCTTGCTGCGGATCAAACAGACCGCGTCGCGGATCGCTCACGGCATGGACCTGCAGCACGCTGCTGTCGACACTCTGCAAAAGCCTCGGCAATTGCGCACTGCTGAGCCAGGCCGGCAGCGCGGTGATGCTCAAAGGCAGAGATGGCGGCAAGGCGTAGCGTAGATGCTTGAGGAAGTCAGCGTACGCGGGCAACCGTGAACTCCCGGCATCGTGATCAATCTCCACGCCGCTCAGCGTGAGGCCTTGCGCCTGCCAATCGGCGATGACTTGCAGAATCTGCGCAGTCAGCTGCTCCTGATCCAGCGACTGCAGCTGCCCGTCGAGGCGAATCACCGCGATCAGGGGGCGGCCGTCAGCTTTCAACAACGCCGGATCCACTCGCGCCCGGCTCCAGCGCTCTCCGGGAAAGGCTTGCAGCGCCAGCAGGCGCAGCGTTGAAAAGTCGTCGTGGCTGTCACGCAATGCCGATTCATGCGCAGGCGTCCATTGGCGTTGCCAGACGTAGAGTTGCTGGTCGAGGGCAGGCGCGACATGTTGTTCGCACCCCGCAAGCAAGATGCCGAGAAACAGACCCACAAAAAACCGCATACCTTGAAAATCCCTGAAACCTCTGGGCTGCAAGGTTACACAAAACAAGGCGAAAGCGAGTCGATCAGACTGCGGCTTCAGCAGACGCAGCAGGCGTGCGAGACGTACCAAGGCGCTGCACCAGCGCGGCACCGCGGTTGCGCATAGGTATCTCGATCAAGCGGTAATTGAGTTCGCTGAGCACTGCAATCAAGCTGAACGCCAATAGCAAGGTGACGATGGGATGTCCCGCAGGACTCGGCAAGCCTGCTTCCTGCAAACGGAAAATCATTTCACGTATCAGGAAATACACTGGAATGTGAATCAGGTAGATGCCATAAGAACGACTTCCCACCCATGCCATCAATCGCTGCAAGTGCCCGGCTGACAGCAGGTAGTCCTGGTTGTAGGAGGCGATCCACACCAAAAATGCACTCAATAAAGCGATGGCACCGATGCGGTAGTGGCTCGCGGAAAAAGCATCGGTGGCCAGGTAACCCATCAGCGCTGCGACGACGATCAGCGCTGAGATCCCGGCCCCGGATCGACTCAGAAACATCGGCTGGCATCGCCGGTAACTCGGTTGCGCACTCCACATCGCCAACAACACGCCAAGGGCTAGCGCGTCGGTGCGAACCACCATCAGCAGCGGCGTCCGCACCATCAGCAGTTGCGCTGCCACCAGCGCCAGCAACACCCACACCAAATGCCTGCGGCACAACAGAATCAGCAGCGGAAACAACAGGTAGAACTGTTCTTCAAGGGCCAGGCTCCAGTAGACAAAACTGCTGCCGTACTCGTATCGGAAGAACGCATCGGCAAAGCGGAAATTGGCGTACTGCAACAGGCCTGCAAGCGTTGCCTGCAGATTTGCCTGCACCGTGCCGAATGCGCCGGAACGGTTGAAGAAAATGCACATCAGCAGCACCAGTGCCAGCCACAACCAGGCCGAAGGCAACAGGCGAAAAACCCGGCGCAACCAGAAATTACGCGTCTGCTCCCAATACTGCTGACGGGTGCTGCAATCACGCAACGCAGGAATCAGACTGCGGGCGATGACGAATCCGGAAATGGCGAAAAACAGGTCCACACCCCACCAGGGTTGCGCCCAGCCATGAATGGCTTCGAGCAGTGGCACCGGATCGCGGAACAGATTGCCGGCCAGGTGATGGAACAGCACACCCAGCACGGCCACGGCGCGCAGCACCTCGATGTCCATGATGCGTTTACTGCTCATCCGGCATCTCCGCATCCGTCGGTTTGCGGGCAATGATTACCTGGCTTTTAGGCATGAACTGATCAAGCACCTGTTTGATCGCAAGTCCGTCGGGGCGGTCGAGCATCTCTTCCCAGGTTCGCGCCCAACCACCCATCAGATGAGGGAAAGGCGCGTGAATGCGGTCGCGCACCGCACCGCCCGGATCCTTGCCGGCGGCTTTTTCGCTGGCCCAGAAAAAGATCATCCCCATCACCCAGAAAAACCCGGTCGCCTGTCGATGCTCGATGATCAGCCCGGAGTCCTCGACCAGTGCGGCAAAGCGCTCGGGAGTGAAGATCTGCACATGGTTGGGCGACTGGTAATAACTCGGCGGAGCGATCCCTTTTTGCAGGTGCTCGCCCACCGGGGCGGGCACACTGAGCAGGTACAACGCACCGGGACGCCCCATACGTGCCAGTTCGGCCATGAACGCTTCGGGCGCGTCGACATGCTCCAGCACTTCCATGCACACGACCCGGCTGGCGCAGCCATCGGCCAACGGTAACGGCAAGGTGTTGCTGACCAGGCCCAGATTCGCTCGAGTGCTGCGGGCTTCGACCTGACGCGCCAGCTCGCGCACCTTGTCGTGTTCGCTGTCGGTGAAAATCACCGATGCGCCCTGGCGTACGGCAAACAACGTCGCTGCGCCCTCGCCGCAGCCGACATCGAGCAACGTGTCGTCAGACGTTATGGCAAAACCCTTGAGCAATTCACCGCTGTCATTGAGAAACCAGCCGTCCAGCACCGCATCCCGCAAACCGACATCGCGGGGCGACCAGACGAACAACGGCTCGGGCTCAGCGTCCGGCGTCGGTTCAATCGCCGGTTCCTCGACGGGTTCAGCCGCATGCGGCGGTTTCTCATCGGCAAAAAATCGATGCAGCAATCGACGTATCATGCTCCAGTCGCCTCTTGGGCAAGCTCAACGCGCTGCTGCGAAAATCGCGCAAGAAACGCCTGCATTCGCTGCTCGGCCACCGCTTGACTGCAAAACGCTCGCAGACTCTCGACGGCCTGCGCCGACATGGACGCGTAACGCGCGGGATCGTATTTCGCGACCTCGTAGCTGGCTGCGTAGGCAGCACGGATCGAGGCCCAACTCGGTGCATAACGCAAGGTTCGATAGGCCGAACGCGGGTCATGCGGCCAAGCCGTGAATTGCTCGGTTGCCTGGATCAGGAAGGCGTTATCGGCATTCATATAGTCGATCATTGCCGTGGTGCATGGCGCCACTGCCGGTTTGCCGCAAGACATGAATTCCATCAGCGGCAGGCACTGGCCTTCGCCGTAGGACGTATTGACGACGTAGCGGGTTGCCTGCACCAGACCTTCATAATCCGTATCTGCCAGGTAGCCATAGATGAGTACGATGCGACAGCGATAAGGCTGGTTCTTGTACAGGTGATGAAGGATGTCGGTGAGCGCTTCTTCAGCATCATGGTGCGTGAGTTTGAGCACCAGCGTCGCGTCAGCATTTTCACGCATCGCCGCGCAGAATGCGCTGATCATGTCCTCCCAATTCTTGCGCCCGTCGCGGGGGTTGAACACCGAGGTGTACACCACACCGTCAAGCACCAGCTCCTGCTCGGTGACCGGCGCGAGGAAATCAATTCCCCGCCCACTGCGCAACGGCACAGGAGCGAAAGCATCCAAGTCGATCGCGCGACTGTCGACCACCAGCCCTTTGATCTTCAACCGTACTGAAGCGACGGCCGGTTGTTCTTGCAACTGCACGCCTCGCGCTGCAAACCGATCCCAGACGGGTGCCGGGACGGCGACTATCGGGTAGTCGGCAGACATCGCTTTGCGCACGGCATCGACCGTGTAAGTGGAATGCGTGATCGCGGCACCGCAGGCGGCAAGCACCGTGCGCCAGTCGTTCAGCGGATCGCCGGCGAACGGTTCGTCGGGAATGGTGCTGAACTCCCAGGCAAACACCGGCAAGGTCGGGCAGGCCAGATGCACCGGCGTGCGGTGCGGTGGCGAGAACGACAGGAACACACATGGCTCGCCCCGAGACTGGCACTCTGCGTACAACGCATCGACTTCGGTGTTCGGGTCCATGACCTCGACCACCCGACCGAGACGTTCAAGCACCGGCCGATATTCCTTGAGGACGAAGTAATAGCTGTACTCCGAGCGACCCAGGTTGCGGCTGATGGTGTGCTGGTTGGTTTCCGAGTGAATGATGATCAGCATGGGGCGCCATCCGTGACGTGGGCTACGTGACCGGACTGTGGCTCGAGCCCGAAAAAATCCTCGACACGCTTTTGTAAAACCGCGATCGCGCTGAAGTCCTCCATGCGCTGCGCAGCAGCCAAGGACATCCGCTGATAATCCAGAGGCTGTGTCGTGGCCATCCGGTAACTGTCTTCGTAGGCTTTTTTCAACGAGGCCCAGTCTGGGCGATGACGATGCGCGCGAAACAGCATGCGCGGGTCATGTGGCCAGGTGCACGCCTCAACGCTGGAATCGACCACGAACGCCACAGACTCATCGATATAGTCTTGCATCGCCGTGTGGTCGGGAGCGATCACCGGTTTGCCGCAAGCCATGAACTCCATCAGCGGCAGGCACAGGCCTTCACAATGCGAAGCGTTGACGTAGAAACTCGCCGACTGGTAAAGCCGCGCGTATTGCGCGTCATCCATATATCCGTGAATCATCACGACCCGGCAGGAAAACGGCGCCAGTTGCGCCAGCGGTGTCATCAAGTGTGCGTAGACGGCCGCCAGATCGCTCTGGGTAAATTTCATCACCAGTGTGGCGTTGGGGGTGTCACGAAAGGCCGCGCAGAAAGCGGTAAGGATCTGTAGCCAGTTCTTGCGCCCATCCGCCGGGCGGAACACTGACGCGTAGATCACACCCTCGACTTCGGTCTGAACCTGTAATGAGGTGTCCGGCATATCTCGCGGTGGGGGTTGCACCGATACGGGTAACGGTTGTGGGCCGGCAACGCTGGGCAGACGTCTGGCGAGCCAGTCATGCCAGGATGGCGCAAGCAGGTCGCGAATCCCTTCCCAGTACCAATTCTGCAGAAACCGCACTCGTGGCACCGCGGGGGACTGATCTTTGCCCCCATTCAGCAGCCACAAGCGCAGGTAATGGCGGGCAATGACAAAGCGTCGTTTCAACGTCAGTGGCGGTGGCCGCGAAGCCTCCATTTGAGCTTCGAGTTCGGCCAGTTCCTCGGCGGTGAGAGGCTTGGGCAGCAGATTATCCGGATGCAGGTTCATCTGGCGGGAATCGAAAATGCACCCTTTGAGCGTCAACGTCGTACCTGTGTTGACCGGTGTGCTGAGGTGCTGCTTGCCGATGGACGCAAGCTCCTCTCTGAGTAGGGCGGGCAATACCAGCACAGGGAAATCCTCTCCCATCGAACGACGAATCGCTCGGGCGGTGTGGCTGGACAGCGTTATTGCGCGGCCATGCCTTGCCAACATGCGCGTCCAGTCCTGGCCAGGATCATCGCCCCATTGTTCATCGGGAATCGAGTCGTACTCCCAGGTCACGACGCAAACGGTCGGGCACTGGAGGTCGATCGCCGTTTCCTGTGGTCGGGTGAACGAGAGGAACACACTCTTCTCGCCGGCCGCGTGGAATTGCCGAAACAGCGGATCGACCTCTGCGACATTACCCACTACATGGACTCGCCCGACTGTTTCGAGCAACGAACGGTAGGCCTTCAGAACGAAGTAATAACTGGCGTCGGGGTGGCCGAGACTCTCCCTGATGGAGAGTTCATTGATGTCCGAATAAAGAATGAAATTCATGGCATTCCACAATGAAACCGCCTTCCCGGCAGCTTCACACTAGTGACGGCCAAGCGTCGAACCTGATCGATCCCGGTTCTTCGTCTCAAGTCACGTCTTGTTCTTGTTTTAGTGGTCAGTTTCACCTTTACGCACGATGAGCCAGAACAATCGGGCGACCGTGACGAGGGCCATTCTAAACACATCCGTCACGACTCCGGGAACCGCCCGGCGAGAATAAATCGGGCTACGCTGACGAGAACTCACCGGTCACGATCTGCCCTGTTGAAATTGCCGAGCAATTGGCACAGATTGGCAACCAAACAACTACAACAACGGCTTCGCCTGCTGTCTCCCCGGACAATCGATCCGGTCTGACAGACTTATCCCCACAGCGTGTGGGAAGAAGGCGCAAGTCATGGACCAAGGGGTCGCTGTTTGAAAAAACGTCTGTTCGTTACGGGCCTCAACGGCTTCGTGGGACAACACATTCAGTCTCGTCTGGCCATGCCGGATTCGTCGTGGACACTGCTGCCTGCCGCTCCGAGCTATGACCTCACGGACACCGACAGCCTCACCGATCTCTGGCCGGAGTTGCCGGATGCGGTCATTCATTTGGCCGGTCAGACTTTCGTGCCGGAAGCCTTCCGTGATCCGGCCCGCACCCTCGACATCAATCTGTTCGGCACCCTCAATCTGTTGCAGGCACTCAAGGCTCGCGGCTTTGCCGGCACTTTTCTGTATGTCAGCTCCGGCGACGTTTACGGGCAAGTAGCCGAAGAGCATCTGCCGATCACCGAGCAACAACCGCCGCTGCCGCGCAATCCCTACGCAGTGAGCAAACTGTCGGCAGAGTTTCTCAGCCTGCAATGGGGCCTGAGCGAGGGCTGGCCAGTGCTGGTCGCGCGCCCGTTCAACCATATCGGCACCGCGCAGAAAGACAGCTTTGTCATTGCCAGCGCCGCCCGGCAGATCTGCCGCATCAAACAAGGCCTGCAAGCGCCGCAACTGCAAGTCGGCGATATTGACGTGACTCGCGATTTTCTCGATGTCGGCGATGTGATTTCGGCTTACTTTGCACTGCTGGAAAACGGCACACCGGGGCAGGTCTACAACATCTGTTCGGGCCGCGAGCAAAGCATTCGCAGCCTGATCGAGCAATTGGCCGATCTGGCCGAAGTCGACGTCGAACTGGTGCAGGATCCGGCGCGCATGCGCCGCGCCGACCAGCGCCGTGTTTGCGGCAGCCACGCAAAACTGACCAACGCCACAGGATGGGCGCCAGCCATCACCACACAACAATCCCTGCGGGCGATTCTGTCCGACTGGGAGATGCGAGTACGACAAGAATGATAAAAAGTGCACTGATTACCGGGATTACGGGCCAGGACGGCGCCTATCTGGCCAAACTGCTACTCGACAAGGGCTACAAGGTTCACGGCCTGGTTGCTCGACGCAGCAGCGACTCGCGCTGGCGCCTGCGCGAAATGGGAGTCGAAGCCGATATTGTCTACCTCGACGGGGACATGGCGGACGCCTGTTCGGTGCAGCGTGCGGTAATCAAATCGGCACCGGACGAAGTCTATAATCTCGCCGCACAGAGTTTTGTCGCCGCCTCGTGGGATCAGCCAGTCACCACCGGCATCGTCGATGGACTGGGCGTGACGCACCTGCTCGAAGCGATCCGTCAGTTCAGTCCGCACACGCGTTTTTATCAGGCCTCGACCAGCGAAATGTTTGGCCTGATCCAGGCTGAGCAGCAGGACGAGAACACCCCGTTCTACCCGCGCAGCCCCTACGGCGTGGCCAAGCTTTATGGCCATTGGATTACCGTCAACTACCGCGAGAGCTTCAACCTGCACGCCAGCAGCGGCATCCTGTTCAACCATGAATCACCCCTGCGCGGCATCGAGTTCGTCACCCGCAAGGTCACCGACGCCGCCGCGCGCATCAAACAGGGCAAACAGCAGGAACTGGCGCTGGGCAACATCGACGCCAGGCGCGATTGGGGTTTTGCCGGCGATTACGTCGAAGCCATGTGGCTGATGCTGCAACAGGACAAACCCGACGACTTCGTGGTCGCCACCGGCGTGACCACCACGGTGCGCGAGATGTGCCGCATCGCCTTCGATCATGTCGGCCTCAACTACCGCGACTACGTGAAGATCGACCCGGCGTTCTTTCGCCCGGCCGAAGTCGAAGTGCTGCTCGGCAACCCGGCCAAGGCCCAGCGCGTATTGGGCTGGAAACCGAAAACCGACCTGGATACCTTGATCCGCATGATGATGGATGCGGACATGAAACGCGTCGCCAAGGAGTAGGCCATGCTGATTCCGGTAATTCTGTCCGGCGGTGCCGGCACCCGTTTGTGGCCGGTGTCCCGCGAGGGCCACCCCAAGCCGTTCATGACCCTGCCCGACGGCCAGTCGCTGCTGGGCAAGACCTACCAGCGCGCGGCGGCGTTGCTGGACGGCTGGGGCGACATCGTCACGGTGACCAACCGCGAGTATTACTTCCAGAGCAAGGATCACTATTGCGCGGCGCACGTATCGCGCCATCGCGGGCATTTTCTGCTGGAGCCGAGCGGGCGCAACACCGCCCCGGCGATCGCGGCGGCAGCACTGTCATTGCAGGCGCTGCACGGTGACGACGCAATCATGGTGGTGATGCCGGCGGATCATCTGATCGTCAATCAGGACGCCTTGAAGAGTGCCGTCAAACACGCGGTGAATCTGGCGAAGGATGGTTATCTGGTGACGTTCGGCGTGATTCCGATCGCCGCGGAAACCGGCTTCGGTTACATCGAGACCGGAGCGCCGCTGGACGCCAGAGGCGCAGCCAAGGTTCAGCGCTTCGTTGAAAAACCCGACCTGCAAACCGCCACGCATTACTTGGAGAGCGGCAACTTCCTGTGGAACTCGGGCATGTTCTGCTTCACCACCGCGACCTTGATCGCGGAGCTGCAACTGCACGCGCCAGAGGTGCTGGAACAGACCCGCGCCTGCATCGCCGCCAGCGCGCCGATCGAAACAGTCGGCTGCCTGCAACAGGAGCTGTCGCCGGCGCTGTTTGCCGAAATCACTGACATCTCCATTGATTACGCATTGATGGAACGCTCGGAAAAAGTCGTGGTGGTGCCTGCCGGTTTCGACTGGAGCGATATCGGCTCGTGGAGTGCAGTCGCGGCGCTGACTCCGGCTGATTCCGACAATAATCGCGCCAGCGGCGAGGCCATCTTCATCGACAGCCACAATAACTTCGTGCAGAGCGAAGGCCGGCTGGTGGCGACCGTCGGTGTGGATAACCTGATCATCGTCGACACCGCCGACGCGGTGCTGGTGGCCCATGCCGACCGTGCGCAGGATGTACGCCGCGTAGCGAAGCAACTCAAGGACAAGTCCCACGAAGCCTATCGCTTGCACCGTACGGTTAGTCGGCCATGGGGCACTTACACCGTGCTTGAGGAAGGCCCGCGCTTCAAGATCAAGCGCATCGTGGTCAAACCCGGCGGCAAGCTGTCGCTGCAAATGCACCATCACCGCAACGAACACTGGGTGGTGGTCGAAGGCATGGCCAAGGTCACCAACAATGGCTCCGGCACCACGCTGGTAGCCAAGAACGAATCGACGTTCATTGCCGCAGGGCACAAGCATCGCCTGGAAAACCCCGGGGTGATCGATCTGGTGATCATTGAAGTGCAGAGCGGCGAATACCTGGGCGAAGACGATATCGTTCGCTTCGAAGATCAATACGGCAGGACGGTCTGAATGCTGCTTTCCCTGTACCGCTCGCTGCATGGCTACCGTGGCTTCATCCTCGGTAGCGTGCAGCGGGAGTTTCAAGCGCGTTATCGCAATTCGCTGTTCGGTGCCCTATGGCCGATCTTCAATCCGCTGTCGATGATCATCGTTTACACCGTGATCTTCTCCCACATCATGCGTGCCCGTTTGCCCGGTGTGGATGACGGCATGGCCTACAGCATTTATCTGTGCGCCGGTCTGCTGGCGTGGGGGCTGTTTTCGGAAATCACCCTGCGCAGCCAGAACATGTTTCTGGACAACGCCAACCTGCTGAAGAAAATCAGCTTCCCGCGGATCTGCATGCCGGTGATCGTGTTGATCAATGCCGGAATCAATTTCGCGATCATCATCAGCCTGTTTCTCGGCTTTCTGCTGGTCACCGGACGCTGGCCGGGCATGGCCCTGCTGGCGCTGATTCCGCTGATTGCTCTGCAAATGATGTTCTGCGCCGGGCTGGGCATGGTCCTTGGCGTATTGAACGTGTTTTTTCGCGACGTCGGCCAGTTGTTCGGGATCTGCCTGCAGTTCTGGTTCTGGCTGACGCCGATCGTCTACCCGATCACCATTCTGCCGGAGTGGCTGCAGAGCCTGCTGCGGTTCAACCCTCTGACGAACCTCATCGCCAGCTATCAGAATGTTTTCCTTTACGGTCAGTGGCCAGCCTGGAGTTCACTGTTGCCGGCATTCCTGATCGGCGCAGCGTTCTGCGCTTTCGGACTGCACCTGTTCCGTCAGCGGGTCGGTGAAATGGTGGATGAACTCTGATGGGACATATCCGTGTTACCGGGCTGGGCAAAGCGTACAAACAATATCCCAGCCGCTGGAGTCGGCTGGCCGAATGGCTGATTCCCTTTTCCCGACTGCGGCACAACCAGCATTGGGTATTGCAGGACCTGAGCTTCGAAATCCCTGCCGGCCAGGCCGTGGGCATCGTCGGCGTCAACGGCGCAGGCAAGAGTACGCTGCTGAAAATGATAACCGGCACTTCGCGGCAAACCTGCGGCAACATTGAACTTAGCGGCCGGGTCGCTGCCCTGCTGGAGCTGGGCATGGGTTTTCATCCTGACTTTACCGGCAGGCAGAACGCGGTGATGGCCGGGCAATTGCTCGGCATGCAACTTGAGGAAATCAAAGCCTTGATGCCGCAGATCGAGAGCTTTGCGGAGATCGGCGAGGCGATTGATCATCCGGTGCGCACTTATTCCAGTGGCATGCAGATGCGTCTGGCATTCAGCGTCGCCACCGCGCGTCGTCCCGATATTCTGATCGTTGACGAGGCGTTGTCTGTAGGGGATGCCTATTTCCAGCACAAGAGCTTCGAGCGCATACGCAGTTTCCGCGAGGCTGGCACCACCCTGCTGATCGTGTCTCATGATCGTTCGGCGATTCAGTCAATCTGCGACACCGCAATCCTGCTCGATGGTGGCCGTCTGGCCATGCACGATCGGCCTGAAGCCGTGCTGGATTACTACAACGCCTTGCTCGCCGAGCGCGAAGGCCAGACGGTTCGTCAGGAAATGCTCAGCGGTGGCCACGTGCAGACTGTGTCGGGCACCGGCGAAGCCGGCATTGTGCGGGTGCGCCTGCTGGACGAATCCGAGTGCTCAATCGAAGCCGCCGAAGTCGGTCAGTCTGTGGTGCTGGCAGTGGACGTCGAGGTTCGTCAGGACATCGAACGGCTGGTGCTGGGTTTCATGATCAAGGATCGCCTCGGCCAGCCCATGTATGGCATCAATACTCATCGCCAGAACCAGGCGCTGGAAAATCTGTGTGCCGGCGAGCGAATCACCTACCGGTTTGCGTTCGTAATGGGGCTTGGAAAAGGCAACTACTCCATCGCCCTGAGCCTGTCGAGGCTGGATTCGCACCTGGATCGAAACTACGAATGGCGCGATTTCGGTCTGGTGTTTCACGTCATCAACAACCGACGCGAAGATTTCGTCGGCTGCTCATGGTTGAACGCGCAGACCACGATCAGCCGTGACACCGAAGTCAGCCGTGTCGAGCACACGCCATGACCCGCCTGCTGGTCGAGTGCACTCACGTATTCAAACACCCGAAGGTCAATTCGGGGATTCAGCGCGTGGTGCGCAATGTCATCAAACAGTTGCCAGCCCGCGCTGCCGGGGTCGAGTGCCTGCCAGTAGTGGTGATCAGTGGCCAGCTCTATCGTGTGCTGCAATTGGCGCCACTCGATACACCGTTCTGGAACAGTCTCGAAACCGTCGGTGAACGCCTGGAACGTATCGCCCACCGATTTTGGCAATGGCACCAGCGCCGCGATGCGCTATGCAAGTCGAAACTGGCGCGGCGGCTGCTGTATGTGAGCTATCGGTTGACCCAGTTTGCAGCGCTCGGCCTGCCGATTCGGCTGGTGCGGCGGATCAATCGCAGGCAGTTGCTCAAACGTTGTTCGCCGCTTCAGCACCAGCCGGGCGATCAACTGGTGCTGCTGGATTCCTCCTGGCACTCGGATTTTTTCACCCGTGTCGAGCAACTCAAACGCGACGGCGTCGGCATCATCGCGGTGATTTACGACCTGATTCCGCTGACGCATCCGCAGTTTTATGACACCCGTCTGGTCGAAGTTTTCAACGAGTGGTTCGACTGGATCACCCGCACAGCCGATGGCTACATGGCGATTTCCGCCACGGTGCGTGATCAGGTGCGTGACGAATTGCAGCGCAGAATCGGTGCCGAGCAGACTGAAAAACGCTGGTTCGATTTCTTCCATCTGGGCTCCGAGCTTGATCTGCAGCACAGCGCGGAAACGATTGAACCACGTCTCAAGGATCTGTTCGCTGCGCCCGAGGCGGTGTTCCTGATGGTCAGCACCATTGAGCCGCGCAAAAACCATGGCTACCTGCTAGACGCCTTCGAACGCGCCTGGGCTGCCGGCGCGACCGCACGCTTGTGTATCGCCGGACGTATCGGCTGGAAATGCGACGCCCTGCTCGTCCGCATCCGCAACCACCCGCAATTGAACCGACGCCTGTTCATGTTCAATGACCTGAACGACACCAGCCTTGAATACGCTTACACGCAAGCCAGCGCGTTGGTGTTCCCCTCGTTTGTCGAAGGCTTCGGCCTGCCGCTGGTGGAAGCCATGCAGCGGGGCCTGCCGGCAATGGGTAGCGACATCGCGGTATTTCGAGAAATCGGCGGCGAGTTCATGGCTTATTTCGATTTGCGGGATCCACAAAGCCTTGCCGATCTGATCGAAGCCTTTCAGCGCAGCGGACAGTTTCCCGCGGCCCGCGATGTCGCTGACTGGCGCTGGATCGGCTGGCGCGAGGCCAGTGAACAATTGGCGACACGCAGCCTTGAAAATGTTTTGCAGGCTCCGCGTGTGCAAGCGAGGCCGCATGCGCATTGCTCTTAACGCCCGCATCCTGCAAGCACCGCGTACCGGCATCGGCCACTACGTCGCCGAGCTGGTCAACGCCTTGCGCAGCGAACCCGGTGTCGACGTGAGCCTGTTTCACGGCTGGGGCTGGAGCTCCGCCCTCCCAGAAGCGGCCATGCCCGGCTATTCGCGGATGACGCCGCTGCTGCGGCAGATTCCCGGTGCCTATCAAGCACGCCGCTGGCTCGAGCAGAAACGCTTCGACCAGGGCCGCGCACAAGGGATCGACCTCTATCACGAGCCGAGCCTGTGGCCGCTGGCCTTCGACGGCCCGACCGTGATCACCCTGCATGACCTGACGCACCTGCATTTTGCAGAAACCCAGCCACCTGCACGTCTGAGGGAAATCGAACGTCGCCTGGCTGCCGGCGTGGCGCAGGCGCGAGTGATTCTGACCGACTCGCAGGCGATCGCTGACGAGGCGCAGGCTTATTTCAGTCTGCCTGCGCAGCGATGTGTAGTGGCGCCATTGGGCGTGGCCGGGCGCTTCCGTCCTCGGCAGCCCGAAGAAATCGATAGCGTGCTCAAGGCTCACGCCGTCCAGGCGCGGGAATATTTCCTCTGTGTCGGCACCCTCGAGCCACGCAAGAACCTGAGCCTCGCTTTGCAGGCCCACGCCCTGTTGCCAGACGCTGTGCGCCAGCGCTTTCCCTTGTTGATTGCGGGCATGGCCGGTTGGCAGCGCGAGCAGTTCAGCGAGCCACTGCGCCAGGCATTGGCCAGCGGCCACGTGTGCCTGCTCGGTTATCTGCCCGATGAGCAATTGGCGCAACTGCTGGCGGGTGCCCGGGCGTTGATATTCCCCTCCTTGTATGAAGGCTTTGGCTTGCCGGTGCTGGAAGCCATGGCGAGTGGCACGCCGATAGTGACCACCCGCTCTTCGGCGATGCCGGAAGTGGCCGGCGCGGCGGGCAACTATATTGCAGCGGACGATGCCGAGGGCCTGCGCGATGCAATGCGCCGGTTGATCGACGACTCGCTGCATTGGCAAGCCTGCCGCGAAGCAGGATTGCAACAAGCGGGGCTTTTTTCCTGGAAGCGTTGTGCACAGGCCACGGCCGGTGCCTACCGCCAGGCCATGGGAGGTTGAATGCGCGTTCTTCATTTCTTCAAGACGTACCTGCCCGATTCGGTCGGCGGCATCGAACAAGTCATCTTTCAGTTGTGCGAAAGCGGCGCCCAGCATGGCATCGATGGGCAAGTGCTGACCCTCAGCACCGACCCGACACCGCCCGTGGTGCAACTGGGTCAGCACGAAGTACACCGGGCCAAGCTGGATATTCAGTTCGCCTCGACCGGTTTTTCCTGGAGCGTGTTCAAGCAGTTCCGTGATTTGGCCGCCGAAGCCGACGTGATCAACTATCACTTCCCGTGGCCGTTCATGGACCTGGTGCATTTCGCCAGCGCCGTGAACAAGCCGAGCGTGGTCACCTATCACTCGGACATCATTCGCCAGAAGCATCTGCTCAAGCTCTATCGGCCACTGATGAATCGCTTCCTCGCCAGCGCCGACCGCATTGTTGCTGCATCGCCGAACTATCTGCACACCAGCGATGTGTTGCAGCAGTTTCAGGACAAGACTCGTGTTATCCCCTACGGCTTGAACAAAGCAGGTTATCCACAGCCCGATACCGAACGGATGAACCGCTGGCGCCAACAGCTTGGGGATAAGTTTTTTCTGTTCGTCGGGGTGATGCGTTATTACAAGGGCCTGCACATCCTCCTCGACGCGCTCAGGGACGTCGATTACCCGGTAGTGATCGTCGGCGCGGGTCCGCTGGAGCAGGAACTGCATGCGCAGGCCGCCGCGCTGGGCCTGCGCAATATCCATTTCCTCGGACGCCTGAATGACGAGGACAAAGTGGCGCTGCTGCAATTGAGCTATGCGATTGTCTTCCCTTCGCACCTGCGCTCGGAAGCATTCGGCATTTCGTTGCTCGAAGGCGCGATGTACGGCAAACCGATGATTTCCAGCGAAATCGGCACCGGCACCAGTTTCATCAATATCCACAACGAAACCGGACTGGTGGTGCCACCGAGCGATCCGCAGGCCTTTCGTGAAGCCATGCGTACGCTCTGGGAAAACCCTGAGCGTGCTGCCGAGATGGGTGTCAAAGCCGAAGCGCGCTATCGACAGTTGTTCACCGCCGATGAGATGGGTCGCAAGTGGACAGAGCTGTATCAGGAACTGCTGGCTGAAAAGGCTCTGTCCTACGCTTGAGTGGAGATCACGCGGTTTTCTGCAAACCGGCCACCGTGCGCGGCATAGCGACAAAACCCGGCAACGCTTCGATCCGCGCCAGCCAGGCGCGAACGTTGGCGTAGTCATCCAGCGAGACATTGCCCTCTGGCGCGTGGGCAATGTAGCTGTAGGCAGACACGTCAGCGATGGTCGGCTCTTCGCCCGCCAGATACGCTGTCTTGCCCAATTCAAGCTCCATGACCTTGAGCAGGTTGTGCGCACGGGCAATGACTTCTTCGGCATTCAGTTGCGCACCAAACACCGTGATCAGGCGTGCCGCCGCCGGGCCAAAGGCAATCGGTCCCGCCGCTGCCGACAGCCAGCGCTGCACATGGGCCGCACCCACCGGGTCGGTCGGCAGCCAGCGACCGTTGCCATACTTCTGCGCCAGATAAACCAGAATCGCGTTGGAATCGGCCAGCACCACGCCGTTGTCATCAATCGCCGGCACTTGGCCGAAGCTGTTGATCGCCAGGTACTGCGGCTGCTTGTGCTCACCCTTGGCCAGGTCGACGAAGATCAGCTCGGTCGGCAGTTGCAGCAGCGACAGCATCAACTCGACGCGGTGGGCATGGCCGGAACGGGGAAAGTTGTAGAGTTTGATCGCTTGCATGGTCGACTCCGCTGGAAAGTGACGTCGCTACGGGGATGAGCGCGCCGATGGAGTCATCATCCATGGGTTGCCGGGACAACAGAATAATCAGCCGCTGCAATCGATTATTTCATCTCCTGCAATAACGCCGCTGGGTTCAACGCCGGATGTTCGCGCAGCGCCTTCACGGCGAAATCGACGAAACTGCGGATTCGCGCCGGCGCCTTGCGCCCGCCTTGATACACCACATGGATCGGCAACGGCGGCAATTCAAACTCGGCGAGGACGATGTCCAGCTCACCCGTCGCAACCTTGTCCGCGACTTGATAGGACAGCACTCGCGTCAGGCCCAGGCCTTTGCGCGCGGCGGTGATTGCCGACTGATTGGCCGTGACGGTCAGGCGCGGTTCGGTGCGCACGCTGAGGGCTTCACCGCCGTCGAGAAACGGCCAGTTACGTTGCTGGCCGATCGCCGACGTTGCTACCACCGGCAGCCCGGCCAGGGCCTGCGGATGCTCGGGTCGGCCATACTCGGCAAGAAAATCCGGCGAGGCACAGATCACTCGCCGCACTTCCCCGACGCGAATCGCATGCTGATTGCTGTCCGGCAGCTCACCGATGCGCACCGCGACATCAATGCCCTCCTCGACCATATTGACGACCCGATCAAGCAATAGCGCGTTGATCGACACATCGGGGTAACGACAGAGGTAATCGGCCATCACTGGCGTCACAAACAGATCGCCAAACAACACCGGCGCAGTAATCGTCAATTGCCCGCGAGGCAAGGCATGGCTGCCAGCCGCCGAATCCTCGGCCTCCTGCACTTCGGCGAGAATCCGCCGGCAGTCATCGCAGTATCGCTGCCCGGCTTCGGTAAGATGCACGGTGCGCGTAGTGCGCACCAGCAACTGCGTACCAATGTGCTGCTCCAGCGCCGCCACCGCCCGCGTGACACTTGCCGCCGACAGACCCAGACGCCGCGACGCCGCCGAAAAGCCTTGCTCCTGGGCAACGACAACGAAGATCTGCATTTCCTGAAAGCGGTCCATGGGATTCCTCGGTGGCGGATACGACAATCGCAGCCGAGGCTGCGATTGTGGGAGCGTAGTGTGACGAAACAATAAAGATTGTCACGGCACCCCGCTAAATCCAAGGCCTGTAGGGCCTTACAGTGCTGAAGCATTGAAAATTAAGATTGTCACAGAACTCTGAAGCTTTAAAAAAACCGGGCGGCTGTAAACAATAAAGTTTGTCACAAGACTTTTTTTGGGGGGCAACAATTCCAGTTGCGACTTGACGGTGAATGCCGCGAAAGCACGCATCGTCACCACTATCACCATCCGCCGAGACCAACTATTTCAGCATAAAACGTTCTTCACTCTAGGGGTTGCTCTGCGGAGTGACTCCATTGCGCGCAGGGGCAGACATGGACGATCTCAAACTTCTTACCTTCAATTGTGCTTGCGAGATCTCACAGAGGCCGGAATTTCAGGACCTCGTTCGTCAGATAGTGGCTGGATATAGATTGGTCGCTCCGAGACTGGCGCCCAGAAGAACCAAACGAATGCAGTGGCGGATTATTCATACAACCAAGGCTTCAAATCATCGAGATTGCTCACCACGATCTGCTGCGCCGCCGCTTTGGGGTCGAGTTTTTTCGGGTCGATCTGAAAGCGCTGAAGTACGTATTTGACCAGTGCCCTGCGGGTAGGAATTTCCAGTACGCCATTCTGCATCCCGAAATCGGCTTCAATTATCGCTTTCTGCTCCAGCGAAAGGCGTGAGTCGGGCGCGATGACGACCGCCACCTCCGTGTTCCAGTCTTCGTCCTCGTCTATCAGATTCTCGGTCCTGCGCTCGGAAGAGATTTCGCCACGCAAGCGGCTAAGCACAAAATCACGGTACTTGCGGTTTTTCTCGCAGTACGCCCTCACATGCCAGCGCATGCCGGTGTAGATGAGCGTGTGTGGGGCGATGAGACGGATTTCCGGCGTCGGGTTGGACAATGAAACGTACTCCACTTCGATCACTTCACTATCACGACAGGCCTTGAGCAGTGGCCGCAGGACTTCGGCGCGGATAGTGCGGTCCGGCACTTCCAGCACCTTCGTATGCGCATACGCAAGGGCCAGCCCTTCGACATGTGGCGAGCGGGAGTGAGTCTGGTTCAGCAGATGCAAATAAGCACTGGCGCTGTCGTCGATAAAGCGTGGCGTAAAGCCTTCGCTGGGTACATAGCCCTTGGCTTTCTTGTCATATGTAAGATTTTCAGGCGCATGTTCGTTGATATACGTGTTGATGTCCTTAGACGCCTGCTGACGGCTGATTCCGAAGCTCTGAATCAGGTGTCCCGTGGTCAGGCGGCCTTCCCACCAAGCGACGGTTTCGATCAAACGGTAGCGAAGTGCCAGATCCCAGCGAACTTGCTCGATGCCTTGCGTGCGTTTCATGCGCCCTCCATGTGCGTGATTTGTTTACCTGTATAAGTCTACATTCTATACATGTAATGAATCACTACATATTCTGACCCCATCTTCGAGATGATTCGAATTTACTAAAGGAAGTGCAGATGACAACGATGGATGCGATTTCGACAGGGGCCTTTGTGACGATGGCAGCGATCGCCGTAGTGCTGCTGATCCAGTACCTGAAGCTGCAGGACATCTGGCAATTGATCGTCGACTGCAAGAGCAAGATGCGCTGGGCGCAGATTCAAGAAACGGAAAACAAGGAGTTGCGTTCGGCGTTGCGAGCGGAAAAGGCACACGTCGAGCAGCTAAAGAGAAAGCTGGATCTGCTGCAAGCGCTGATTCCGACCTCGTAAGGACATGCACATGAACAGAATCGAATGGATCAGAGGCTGCCTGCTTGTCGGCGCAGTGGGCGACGCTCTGGGCGCGCCCGTTGAAGTCCTCGAATGGAGCGCCATCCGCGCCACCTTCAGCGCGCAAGGCATCGTCAACTACGCACCGGCCTAAGAGGTAATTGAGAAGATGGCAGAGGATATCGATCGAGTGCCGCGGAACTAGTCGGTTATGGAGGGAATTTGATCAGTCCATCGAAATGCAATATCCAAGGAGCTGAACATGCCGATTAGACCTAATCCGTTCACCTTTGAGTGCGGTGATTGTGCTTGGAAGAAAACAGTGGCACCCAAGAGTGATTGCCTTGGCCCTGGGGATTGGTTCGTACGGTGCCCGAAATGTGGGAACAACGCGTTGAAAATGTATACGGTCAATGGGCTAGAGCGGTTTCTGGTTGAGCTGTGGCCGCGTCGTTAGAACTTTGGCATGTATCTGGCGTGATGGCATTTTGGTGTCTGCCTATGCATAATCGGATCGCCGCTGCCAAAGCAGATTGAATTGATTCATGCACAGGGTCGCGCTTGCGAATCCTTTCCTACGCCAAATGGACGATCGTGGAACTACAGGTGAACACTCGCGCCTAGGGCTCCTGGAGATGTATCGGCCTGCACTTTTCACGATTTTTCAAATGATGCCTTGGTCGAGTTGTACCCGAGCAGGTCCTGCGCGGGCTTCGCCTGAGCGAATATGGGTGAAAGATGGGTGTAATAGTTGGTGTTTTTGTATTCCTGATTGTACTGGGCGCCGTTATCAGCCTTGTCGAGAAAGGCGCTCAAAGTGCCAGTTTTCGTCTACTCCGTCCCTATATCGGTTTGTTGCTTATCGCCGGATTGATCGCCGGCATGGGCCTGGTGCTAGGCACCATGTTTCGTGGTGTTGAAGACTACTTTTTAATTGTCGCCAAAGGCGTTGCGGTATTCACCGGGGTCGTTGTGTGCATGAAATTGATCATTGCGATTGCAAAGCGGTTTTTTGTTGCCGACTGAGCTGAACATCGAGCTTTGTCCGCTTTATTTTCGGGTTGCAGGTGATTCATTCGTATCGACAGAAAGGCACTGCCTAAAGGTTTGCGGTGTATCAGCAGATAAGGAGTGTGCGTTGCCTGACTCGCCGATTACCGGAGTGCTACTACACCTGAGAGTTTAACGGCGGCGCATTTTTTTGCGAGGGCGCTGGACGAGTTCGTCGCTAGTAGCTCTGAAATCGAAAGGAATCAGCATGACGCAGTTAGTGGTGCAAACGATCGCTCGTGCCTGGTCGCGCATGGGAGGGCTGGATCGGCTTCGAACCCCTTCTCAATGCTGCGAATACATAGTTGACGATTTTGCCAATGACCGGGTGATTGTATCGGTATGACGTCCACTAATAGCGCGCAGTGAGTTTTGGTGTTCCTTAGGTGTTAGCCATGTTCCGTTCGATAAGTGATGCAGTGACAGCAGTTGTGGATAAAGCATTGGCAGATTCAAGGGCCACAATCCGGTCCGCTGGTTTTCAAGGAGAGCAGATGTACGAGAAAAATATCGAACTGCTGCGGGAGGAATCCCTTCGTTTACTGGAAGTGGAAATCGATCTGCTGCAACGAATGAAGGACGCAGACGGGGTGGTGGTCGATGAACACGGCCATGAGCACCAGACTTTTACGCAGACCAGCATTCAGAAGGATCTGCAAATGCTTCGCGGCGAAGTGGAGAAGCTTCAGCGACTGGAGATGGTACTGGCCGTTGTAGGAACGATGAAGGCAGGAAAATCGACCACGATCAACGCCATTGTCGGCACCGAGGTGCTGCCAAATCGTAACCGGCCTATGACGGCGTTACCGACGTTGATTCGTCACACACCAGGGCAAATCGAGCCAATACTGCGCCTGGAAAATAATGGCCCTATCAATGCTGTAATTGCCCAACTGCACCAAGTGCTGAAAAGTCACGATGCGAGTGCAGTCGCTGACAAGCTTGCGAGCGATAGAGACCTGCAACCCTTGTTGCAGCTCATCAAAGAAAATGGTCGATTCAAGAATTGCTATCAAGGATCTGAGGGGATTTTCTGGTTCCTGCGAAGCTTGAACGACTTGGTTCGCGTGGCATTTGCGCTAGACGTACATTTTCCATTCGAAAGTTATGACGAGATCCATGAGATCCCCGCTATCGAAGTCGAGTTTTTCCATCTGGCAGGCACATCGGAGCGCTTGGGTAGCCTGACGCTGCTGGATACGCCAGGCCCTAACGAGGCAGGCCAGCAACATCTGCGCAAAATGCTCGGCGAGCAATTGAAGAATGCTTCAGCTGTACTCGCGGTTCTGGATTTCACCCAGCTCAAATCTGATGCCGATGAACAGGTGAGAGCCGAGCTTGAGCGAATCGCCGATGTAGCTCAGGGCCGAATTTTCGCGTTGGTCAATAAGTTTGACGAGAAAGACCGCAATAGTGATGATGAGGAGCAGACCCGTCGCTTGGTCGCTGAGTCTTTGTTGAGTGGTCGGTTACAGCCTTCGCAGGTGTTCCCGGTGTCGTCGAAGCTGGGTGACCTCGCTAACCGCGCCCGTCGCGAGTTGGCAATCAATGGTTCGCTCCCAGACGTCGATGGTGATCAGAACGCTTGGGTGGCGGACTTCGGCAAAGCCGCGCTGGGCACGAGATGGAAGCACAAGATTACAGATCCAGAAGACGTGAAAGAAGCTGCCGATGCGCTCTGGGAAGACTCTTTGTTTGCCGCTCCGTTGGATCAGATCATCCGCAAGGCTCACAGCGGCGCAGCGACACTTGCGGTGGCGTCCGCCGCCGCCAAGCTATCGGACATTGCCGCAAAGTTGAATAACTTCCTCGCCGTGCGTGAGGCTGCACTGGGAAAGAATGTCGAGGAGTTGAACGAGCAGATCAACTCCTTGCGCAGTGATATCGATCGCATTGGCAGCCTAGAAGCTCAGACCAAAACGGACGCCGAGCATGCGCTGCATACAATCAACGGGCAAATGGAAAAGGTGTTCACTGACATTCGTGCAGCCATCAGTGCCGAGGTCGATCAAGGTTTCAAGGCGGGTAAGGAAGCCGAAGAGCAGCAAGAACTAGAGAGGAAAACAGACGCGGCTACCGGAATCATCGGAGTACTACATGGTTTGGCGGGGCAGCGGAGGTTGGGAAGGCAACGTACCAGATTTGGTTATGACTTCGACGAAACGACCACAGTAATCAAGCTCAATGACCGTGAAGAAGCTGAAGCCATCACGCGGGGCATTGAGAGCGGAGTTCGGCTGATAATTGAGCGCAATGAAAAGCGCCTGTTGGCAGAGTCCGAACAGATTCTTCGCAAGTTTCACGTTTTGTTCGAGCAGGGCATTTCCACACAAGCCAGCGAGATCATTACAGATCTCAATCTGCGTCTGAACCGTAGCGGTTTTTCAATCGCCATCAACATTCCGTCAATGCCTGCGCTGTCAATGCGTCCCTCCAGCAGTGAACTGTTGGGTGGCGTAATCGAAAACAAACATCGTACCGAAAAGCGACGTCGTCGTTCGGAGGGCGTATGGGGCAGCATTTGCAGTTTTTTTGATACTGATGACTGGGGCTGGGAGTCGTACACCACTAAAGTGGCTGTTTACGAAATCGATATTTCCAAGGTAAAGGCCTCCATCGAAAAAACGCTCGGGGATTTGTTCGATGGTCTTGCACGCGCGACCGTAGAAACGATTGAAACGCCACTCAAGGCTAGCGTCGACAAGTTCTTCGACGAGCTCAAGTTGACCGTGGAATCGATTCGCAGCGACCTGAATCAGAGCATTCGAGACAAACAGTCCGACCAAGGACAGCAGCAGCAACTGGCCGAGCTTCTAGCGGGCTTCAAGCGGAATGTCCCTGGTATTCAAAAGGACAGTGATGCGCTCAAGCGTGACGTCCCGTCCGTGGGCGTTGAGGTGGCGGCATGAGCGAACAGACGCCGATTTTACCTGGCCTGGATATCTGCCAGATACTGACCTGCTTGCCTGAAAAGTTCGTTGTGGATTTTGCCAACGGCATTGATGTCGCACGTGAACGCCAGCGCCATATCGGGACGCGAGATAGTTTTTTCGCGCGCCTTTATGACGGGTTTACCGGACAAGGTGATCGTCATCAGGCCGAGATCAACGCAAGTCTCACCGATGGCGTAGAAGGTGCGTTGAACTGGTTGAAGGATCTGAGCGAATCCTTGGCCAGCAGCAACCGTGCGATTGTTCAGGTCAACGCCCGCGTAAACGCTCTCAAGCTTAACGTTGCCACACTAGTTGATTTCTCGATACAGAGTCGTCAGACGATCAACCTGCTTTCCCAGCGTCTGGATGAGCGCTGTAACGCGCTTGATCGCAATGTCGCCAGGATCGACTGCCTACAACAGGCGCATCTGCACCTTGACGACGTATTCGGCAAGTGGGGAGCAGGGCATTTCAATATGTTCACGTTGTCCGGACGCTGCTATGCCGCGCTTGAGGAGCTTCGTTGGGGTGCGTTCGGCGACTACTGCCAGGCGGCATCTAGAGCCGAGCGCCAGAAGCAGCTAGAGCGTCTAGCCAACAGGGCGATCATTCAGTTGAATAAGGATGCAGGTATTGGCCAGGGCGAGCGTATCGCGACTCGCGAGCGGTGGTTGGCGCGCCCTGAGCACAATGCCTACTTGGCTGACGGCGAGGAGGCTATCCGTTACCTGGGCGACTGGACCAGCCCTCAGGCAACACCGTTTGCATTCGCGGCCTCTCAGATGCCTGAAGAGTTGCCATTGCACCTGCCACGGATCATTGCAGCTCCAAGGGTGACAGAAGCGATGATCAGTGAGCTGTTTTTGGAGGCTTCGTGATGACTGCGCCCATGAAGGTTGGGTTGGTGCTCTCCGGTGGCGGGGCCAAGGGCGCCTATCAGGTCGGTGTGCTCAAAGCCCTGCGCGAACTAGGCACCCGCATCGATGCGGTTTCAGGGGCCAGCATTGGCGCCCTCAACGGCGGCGTTCTGGCTTCTTCTCCATCACTGGATGTTGGTATCGAGCGCCTTGAGGCCGTTTGGGAACGATTGGCCAACGAATCCCCATTGAGCATGAAAGCTTCTGGGTATCTGGCGCTCTTGGCTGCAGCGGGCCTGCGGGTTCAGGGTGCAGGCGCTGTGCTGGGGCTTGTTCACGCCGTAAAGAAAATAGCCGGGGTCTTTGAGTTCGAGTTACCGAGCTGGCTTGATGGGCTGGACGAAGGCTTGCTGGACGACCAGCCGTTGAAGCAGCTAATGGATGAGTTTCTCGACAGCAAGCAGCTGGCGACAGGGATGCCGCTCTATGTGTCGTTGTATTGCAGCAACGGCGGCCTTCAGGACTTAGCATCAGCATTCATGGCCGAGCTCGGGCTGGGTAATACACCGGATTCGGAATTCGTGCATATACAGTCCCTCAAGGAAGACCAACGCAAACAGGCGTTGCTGGCCTCTGCTGCAATCCCGCTATTGTTCGCCTCCCGCAAACACGGCGAGAAGCGCTACTCGGACGGCGGCCAAGGTGGCTGGCAGACAATGCAGGGTAATACGCCAATCACCCCATTGCTGGAAGCTGGCTGCAATCTAGTGATCGTCACTCACCTAAGTGATGGATCGCCATGGAGTCGTCAACGATTTCCGGATGCGACCATTCTGGAAATTCGTCCCCAGCACAGCCTGAACCGAGCTACTGGTCTCATGAGCGGGGCTCAGGACTTGCTCGGTTTTGATGTCGACAAGATCCCCACCTGGATCGAGCAGGGTTATCAGGACACGTTGCATTGCGTTGGACGGGTCATGAAAGCCCAGCAAAGGCGCGACGAATTGCGGGTCGCGGAAGCGGCTCTTGCAGGCATCGGAAGTGAGTCAGCCGGCGCCGATGAAACATTGGCCGATGCGATGGCGCGCTTAGCCATGCAGCCCTGACAAGGAGTTATGAAGTGGCAAATGTACAAATTGAGTGGGATTGGCTGCATTGGAATTGCAGTCAGACTTGGGGAACGGATGTTTGGCCGGAATTGCAACGCAGAGGAGTTAAGCAGCAGGACCTTGAACGATGCGTTTATGTGATCAGGCTCAATGGCCTGTTCGCTATTCAGTACCCGCTAGGCGTTTCTCCCACGGTCTATATCGGCGAGGGAAACTTTGAACAACGCATTACTCAGCACAAGAACTGGCTGATGGAGCTCGCGGATCTGCAAGGCGAGTATGAATTTCTCATCGGCTATTGTTTCCCACGGGCGAGAAACGCCTCGAAGGTTTATTCCGATTTCGAAGCGATGCTGATCCACGAGTTTCGAGACATATACGGCGCGGCTCCGCTACGGAACAGGCAAATGGAGTTTCAGAAATCGAACCACGTGTTTGAGCCAATGAACGAGATCCGCAGCGCGATCATGATTGGCCGCGGCATGCGTTTTCATTGGGCGGTGCAGCCAATGAAAAGCTCGCCTATGTATGACGTTTACCAGCGGACTATTCTGGAAGAGTTGAGGGTTTAAACGCAAAAAAAGTAAAGCTTGTCATAAAATAATGAAGTCTACAGAGGCTCGGATTGGAGAACCAAAGCCTCTACAGGAAAGCATACCGAGCAAGCAATATATCGATAGGTGGCTATCCAAGTAACGCTGACCGACAGCCCCCAATCAAATATTTTCTTGGCCGGCTGGCGAAGCAACAGATACAGTACTGATAAACATAGGTTCACACATCTGATTATGTAGACCGAATCGCATCTTTGATGGCTATAACTCCCAATTCATAAGCACATAAATCCCTCATGAGGCCCGCTTCTTGAGCCCGCCATGGCCTGGTCTTGCACTCTTTAGGATACCCTGCATCGCGTTCCACTGAGCATGCCCCGCTGAAGGGGCAAAGCGTCACCGCTAGTTTTTCAGTACTCACCATTCGTCCGTCTTGAGTAAAATGGTGTTGTACGTAGTGAATACTCGACTGTAGAACTGCAAAGGCCTCATGTTTCTCAGGAGGCCATGATGCAACGCTACCGCGCCTACCAAGCCACATTATCTCGGTCTCTCCATTCGACTTTTCTTGAGAGATCCAGCGCTCTAGGTAAGTGAGTGCAATATTACTGAATAATCTCTCATCCATGGGCTGCTTAAGGAACGCCAATTCCATCACCGGCGATTTCAAACGCGTATTGAGAGCAGTGAGTATTAAAGTCTCATACACTTCAAAACCGTCTGACAAAATTTTCGAATTTTCAAAAACATGACGAAGCATTGGCACGATTGAATTAATTACGTAATCTACATAATTTTTGAATTGCGCAATTATATTTAGAATTAGTTGTTCTACAATATTAACTCCGGCAACCTCAACCTCAAAACGAAAAACCTTGCAAATATTTACAAGCGCCTCAGAAGGACTTGGAGATAATAGAGATAAAGTCCCAATGACGATTCTCTCTGTAGGCGATGTCTCCCTCCCGACAAGACTCTTTACTAAAGGTGAAAATGCCAAATATGGGTAACTCGGAACGGTCCCATCCACATCAACACTACCGTTGAATTTTGCATTTAAGATATACCTCTCAGCCTCATATGCAATTCCTTCGGTAATAAAGTCAAGCCCCGGTTGCAGCTCAAAATCCAAACAGGATTTGTCGGCAAAAATTGCTTTAACCCGAAATCGAATCTCATCATCAAGCTGAGTGTGCCCGTCTTTAAACTCGCTTGTATCTTGATGATCCATCTCGGCAAATTGCCACTCGACAGTTTTTTTCCAGACGTAATCTTTCGGAATATTTCGAGCAAACCCTCTCATAGATCGGATTTTTCGAAAAGCCATCGCAACGTGTTCGTCAATGGTATTACTTTGATTGTCTTCCGGGGAGTCTCGAACGAGTTTTTCGGAAAATGATTCTGAATCGGTTTCCGAATCGGTTTTAGCTGACTGTATTAAAAAAGGCTGAACTAATAACAGACAGCTTGTTAGGGCATCCAGCCCGGCCACTGTTGAAAGATTGTGCAGATAGTGTATGTATTCGTGCACATGCAGAGCCACTGCACCAGGCAAAATCGATCCGGATTCAGGATGAAGGTCTCCCTCCCATCCGATCCTCGTTATCAGAGCATTCACCCTGAACGCCCCTAATTTTCCAGCTCTTAAGACTTCATTATCATGAAACGTAGACACAAGGTGTCTCCCACGGCTGTCATAAGAGTTAAGCCGCCAACGATAGCCTATCGCCTGCCAACCAAACGATTGCTTCCATTTTATGCACGATGAATCGAGAAAGCCCAATCGATGCACGCATAGGATTCGGAGATCAAAGCAATTTGAATCACAGCAAGATCTCTACCAGCCCCTAGAGCACAATTTCATCCACGATATTGATCGACTCTCGTGCCCCTATGAAGCGAGCATATAACTCGTTGGATAAGGCCGTATCAATGCATATAACGTCAGTTTCATGTTCTCTCTCATTATGAGCTTCGGGCTCAACAAAGCCTCGATCAAAGCGCAGGCCTGCCTTTTCATTAAACAGATAGCGCGCATGAAAATCTTGATCCAGCTGATCGCCTGCCACCCGGCAAATGGTGATTCTGATATCAAGCTCAATCCATAAGTTAAGCAGTCCTATATATTCCTGTCGCACCACAGTCGCGTCACGCGGATCAGTACTGTAGTCAGAAAATACAATCACCTGACTCGGTATTGAGTCATTAGCCTGGCAAATCCGAAGCATAGCATCAATAACTTTTGTACATTTGCGTCTGGATTGAAAATAGGGATCCACCAGCACGAGTTGATCCGAGGCTGTCAATACATATTTCGCTGCCTCTGCAAGCGCATTCGCATTACGCTTGACACGGAAATCACGTCGATTCTCAAACAGATTTTCGTGGGCATCATCGATGCGGTGAAATTTATCTGAGACAATCTTATTTCGCACCAAGACCGCTGATAGCTGATTCAAAACAGCCTCAACGCCAACATTCTCTAGCCAATTACCATCGCCATAGGCTAGCCCCATCCGCACAAGGCGGTCGCCTTTAATTGTTCGCAACTTCTCCACAATGCGCGCCAAGTCAAGATCGCCGACAGTATTATTCCTGCAGGTTTCCATCACCATCCGCTCCCATCTACCTGGGTAGCGTGCAATCAACAGCCCCTTGCTGTAACCAAACTTCTCTACGGTATAGCGCAAGTCATGCCAGTTATTGATGGCCTCCGGTTCTATGGCAAATACGGCGTGCATCAGAACAACTCCTCAGCACGTTCAGCGAAGAAGCCATTGGGCCATCGGCTGGTGAACTCGCCAGTGCGGTCAATTTCGACACGCCGGGTTTTAACGCCGGCTGCACTTGGCTCCATATAGACAATCGAGACATCGGCTGGAGAAACAGGCAGCAGGCCCTCTGGCAGTTCACCTTCGGAAGTTTCGCGAATTCGGCGCAAGATCCGGAGGATCAGGTGCTCGCTGTGGGTCTCAATAAGGAAAGTGCTTCTATTGTTGGCTTGCGTCAGCAAATCGCCGATGCCAACCTGAATTCTCGGATGGACATGCAGCTCTGGCTGCTCGCAGGCGATAATGCCCTGTCTGGCTTGTACCGCAGCGACCACGAGCGGAAAAAGTTGTGAAATCCCGACACCTACTTCCGAAAAGGCAACCTCAATATTGTTTAGGTCGTCCCACAGTACCCACTTGCTGTGATACTCCTTATCAACCAGCTGTCTGGGGCTGGATTCAGAAGGCTCCGTCTCTAACTCAAGAATTTTCTTCAGCACGCCGAGGTCGATTGAGCGCCCCTCAGGCAGGGGATTACCGTCCTCATCTGCGCCGGAGAAGGTCAGGTTGAGTTCATCCCCAAAAGTATCAACAAATGCCCTCAGCTCACTGAGCGTGTCGTCTCCGCCCGAGTAAATGACCTGACTGACCACAGCCTTCGAGCGCAGGGAATACCCTAGGTTCAAAGTACCTGGCTTGTTCAGCCAGTGATTTATTTCCGCTATGTCGGCAACGCTCAATCGACCTGTTACATCCCAGGCGGCGGCACCGGAATACCAGTCCTTTTGCTGCGGGTAGGGATTGGGTTGATGCAGGGCGTCAGGGATGAGACGTAACGGGCCGATGCACAGGCTTTCGTTGAGCAATGCCAGTAGGTTATCGAGGGGAGCGACCAGAACATCCGACAGGATTTCGTGCAGTCGCGCGGTCAATATCGGATCATCCGCATCGATCACCGTCTCAAGACGTTTGCCCGGTACAGGCAAAGCCCCGGCAAGCCCCTTGAAGCCGATGGCGGCATGCTCGAAGGAGGTTTGCCCGACATCCGTTCTGGAAACTGTTTTCGGCTTGCGATTGGCATTGAGTAACTCGTGCAGGCGACTGACAAAGTCCCCATCCACGTATTCGTCCTGGACAACATCGTTCAAGAGAGCCGGGTGTCGATAGTTGAGCCAGGTAATGACAGGCTGCTTGAGGCCGGAATCACTGGTGAGCTCGGCAATCAGACTGTCATCCAGCCACACCTTGTAGCAGGCCACATAAGCCGTATCTTCGGCATTTGACCAGACAATATGAAACTCCAAAGCCAACCGGTCGGCGTCGGCCGTGGGGCTGTCGACAGGCAGACCGAAATCATCCCCCACCAGATCCACGATCTGGTTGTAGCTGGCGCCGATTGAGCCGGACTTATCGAGGGTCAACTTGATGACCATCGTCTTGGCGATATCCCGGCCATTGACCAGGCTCTTGAATCCACCAATATGCTTTTCGCCCAGCGCATCAATGCGCTGGGGGTCGCATTGGCCCTTCTCCAGCATCTGCTGGATATAGAACAGCGCCAACAGCACCGAGCTTTTGCCTACGCTGTTGGGCCCGAACAGCAGCGTGACAGGTGCCAGCGCGATGGATTGGGTGGCCTGGAAGGAACGAAAGTTGGTGAGGGCAATTTCAGTAATGCGCATGGCTTGTTTGCTCCGGCTGGGCGGATGGTCGGCAAATGTCTTTGATTCGATGTATACACACCTAGCCGTCTGATGGCACCCAAGAAACCTCGGCCTGCAAGCAACGCAGCGTGCAGGTTGTCGACTCATAGGCACAATCAGACTGCTCCGCACCCTTGGCCAAGCTGAAGCCGTTCATATCGCAATTCTCGTCCCTGGCAGCCTCGGTTTCAAAGAAGATGTCCAGGGCTTCGAGCGGGTCGATTTGCCATAGTGACTGCAGTCGACGATGCCGGTCATGGCTTCGTCGATAGCGTGGCGCGGTAGCTGCGGAAATGAGTGAGCTTGAGGGACTCTAGGCGCATGGTGGCCTCCTTATCTACAGCTGGCCAGAAAATGCTTTTTGAGACAATGCACAAAAATTTAACATCTCCAGTTGATGCGCAGACTCTTGATTACTCGTGAGCGATTTGCTTTTCCAATAAATAGCAGAAAACTTTTTTTGTCTCTGCATGCCCGGCACCGGAAGCTCAATATCATAAAGCTCTTTTGTGCGAATACCTTTTACTGTGCTGCCGGAAGAGCGAGCATAAATCAAGTCCTGAACGAAGGGGTGCAACAATAAAAACATGAGGTACTCATGCGTTACTTTCCCTTTAGATCGCAGTGCAATCAAACGCTGACCAATTGCAACTTTCTCATAGTCGCCAAGCAATGCCACATTCCCGAGCGGTGCTTCAGTTGTGAAAAGAACATCATTCTTTCTAGGGAATCCCCTCGTCATCCATGCTTCATAGTTTTGTTCGGGAATGTATTCCCTTGGATCTTCATCTATATATCCATTCTTTACATTCTTGGCAGTAATTAATGGGATCCCGGTCTCCGATTTCTCCGGCGTCTTACCTCGATAGTCTATGTAGTCAACCAACTCCGAGATTTTGTACCTCTCTGAAGACTCATACCCGGAAGAAGTAACTGTATCACCGAACATATCCAGAAACACTGCGCGGAGGAAGTCGTCGGCGAGCTGGATAGCTTGCTGACGTTTGCAGCGGATGGCGTCGGCCTTGTCGAGGATGGCGGCGATACGTTTTTGTTCGGGCAGGGGTGGGAGGGGGATTTCAATATTCCCTACTTCCGCTGGCCTTGCTCGAACTAGCGAGCCACCCACGCCAGCAATCGTATTCATAAACTGCTTGTGAAATATATCCGATGTTAAAAAATGCCTCAGAAATGGCGGATGTATTTTACTGCTTCTAAATATAATCCATTCACCTGAACCAATCTGGCGATAACTACCTTTCGGCCTAGGTACAACCCAACACCTTTTAATGTGCGGAACAATTTTTGAAAGCAAGACATCATTGGGTTGGACGCAACTTTTTGATGAGCCTATCGCCTTACCTTCGACAATTTCAGGCTCACCTTTGTCAAAAGCAGGAATGCTCAACAACTCAAACGTCTCATCAGAGTAGTTAGCGGGATTAACTGACCCGCCGCGCTTGAGCATTAACTCTGAGGCAGGAACTGTAGGCCAACTCACAGCATTCCCTCCAACCCATCGAGATCCGACAGAATTTCCTGCTCCAGCCCCTTGAGCCTATGCAGTATCACCTTCGGATCTTCGTACTGTTCCTGCTCGTAAATCACGTTCCTGTAGCGGTTGATGGAGAGGTCGTACTTATTGGCGGTGATATCCTCGATCGGCACGACAAAGGCCTTCTTGCTCTTATCACCGAACAGCGTTTTGATGGTATTAGCGCTGATATTACCTTCGACCATCTGCCGGTATTTGTGCCATTGGGCAATGGCATCTGGCAGATCGTTGCTGCTCTCGCCTTTCAGCTCGGTGCGTTTGTCGTCCAGCGAGTAGCCGTCGGCCTGCAAGTCGTAGAACCAAACGTGTTCTGTGGTGCCACCCTTAGTGAACATGAGGATGGCGGTGCTGACCCCGGCGTAAGGCTTGAACACGCCACTGGGCAGGCTGACGATGCCTTCGAGCTGATTGTTGTCGAGCAGATCTTGGCGCAATTGCTGGTGGGCCTTGCTAGAGCCGAACACTACCCCGTCCGGCACGATGACGGCGGCGCGGCCGCCGAGTTTGAGCGAGCGCAGGATATGGGCGACAAACAGCAGCTCGGTCTTCTTGGTTTTGACCAGACCGAGCACGTCGGGGTTGGTGTTGCTTTCATCCAGGCTGCCTTTGAACGGCGGGTTGGCCAGCACCACGTCGAAGAAGTTCTGTTCCTGACGCGGGTAGTGCTCCTTGATGGATTTACTCAGGGAGTCCTGGTAGCGGATGTTCGCGCCGTTCACGCCGTGCAGCATCATGTTCATACTGGAGACGCGCAGCATGGTGGTGTCGAAGTCGAAGCCCCAAAACATTTGCGTATTGATGTGCTGGCGGTAGGGTTCCAACTGGTCGCCGGTGAAGTGCTGGTTGCCGTCCTCATCGGTGAAGATGCCGGCTTCACTGGAATGCACGCGATTGAGATACTCCATGGTGCGGGCAAGGAAGCCGGCGGTACCGCAGGCCGGGTCGCAGATCACCTCGGTTGGCTGCGGGGCGATCAGCTCGATCATGGCGTCGATGATATGGCGCGGCGTACGGAACTGGCCGTTGATGCCAGCGGTGGTGAGCTTGCTCAGCAGGTATTCGTAGATATCGCCCTTCACATCGCTTTGGGTCAGCGGCAAGTCGTTGACCATCTCGACAGCGGAGGTCAACACCGACTCGTTCTTGATCTCTAGATCCGCGTCCTGCATATACTCGCTGATATGGCCGAGCCCTTCACGCTCGCCACCCTCGCCCTCGGCATTGCCGAGCTTGGCGAAGAAGGGGTAGACGCTCTGCTTGAGGTGCTTGTGCAGCTCCTTTCCGCTCATGTTGCGGAAGTTTTTCCAGCGCAGCAGTTGGCCTTCCGGAGTATTTGGAAACAGGCGGTCGAAATCTTTACCAGTACGGTTGGCTTTGCGTTCGGCCACGTCTTCCTGCATGTCGAGCATGCGGGCGAACATCAGGTAGCTGATTTGCTCGATCACCGTCAGCGGGTTGGTGATGCCGCCCGTCCAGAATTTTTCCCAGAGTTTGTCGATATCGGTGCGGATTTTACCAGTGAGCATGCTAGGTACTTCTCTTGTTCAGAAATTTGGTGATCAGAGCTGGGCAGCCAGCTCTTCTTCGGATGATTGTGGGGCGAGTAATGGCATGGTTTCGGCTGGCTCTGAGGCTTCGTCGATAGCTTCAACAATCAATGACATACGCTCACTTTCAAAATCCATATGAGCAGGCTCCAGCGCCGGCAGGGTTTTGCTGACTTTGGCTGATAATTTGTTGAAACGCTCCACTTTGCCGTAGAGACCCTGCTTTCCGGCCAGTGCCTTGACGGTTTCGTTGTAGTGGTTGCTGACGGTATTGAGCGTGACGCCCAGCTTACCGAGGCGCTCAGCCACAATGCAGACTTGGTTGTAGATCTCGCCAGCTTTCTCGCTGATTTCCCGCGCCTCGGCGTTGCTACGCTCGATCATCCATAGGTTGGATACCGTGCGCAGGATGGGAATCAAGGTGGTATGTGAGACCAGCACGATACCCTTCTTGTAGCCGTACTCAAACAAGTCCTTATTGTGCTTCATAGCCTCGATGTAGGCCGGCTCGATAGGCATGAACATCAGTACAAAGCTGGGGCTGCGCATGCCAACGAGGTTGGTGTAGTCCTTGGATGCAAGGTCATCAATATGCTTGCGCACGGCTTTGATGTGGTCGGCCATAGCAAGCTGGTATGCCTCAGGTGACTCAGCGCCGACAGCGCGATCATAGGCGTTCAGTGACACTTTGCTGTCGATAATGATGTGCTTACCATCCGGTATTTTTACAAGGTAATCGGTCTGCTTGCTTTTACCCTCTGCATCCTTAAAAGCGCTTTGTACCTCGAAGTGTGCTTCTTCGATCAAGCCGCTCATTTCAAGCGTCCTACGCAACTGGGCTTCACCCCAAGCGCCGCGCTGCTGCGAGTCGCCCTTGAGTGCTGAAGTGAGATTATTGGCCTCTTTACTCATTTGCAGGCCGATATCAAGAACCTTTTTGATTTCGCCATTGAGGCTGGTGTTGCCCTGCTGAGAGGCGTCGTGCACATCGTTGATACGCTTCTGGAAACCCTCGATCTGCTCGCGAAAAGGCTTGAGTAGACCGTCGATACTGGTCTGACTGGTCTGAGTGAATGTCTTGCCCTTCTCTTCAAAGATCTTGTTGGCCAGGTTTTCAAATTCCTGGGTGAGCGACTTCTTGGTGTCAAACAGTTGAGCCATCTGCTCCTGAAAGTGCTCCTCGCGTTTCTGTAGGGTGGTTTTAAGTTCGGTATGGTCGGAACCGAGCTTATACAGTCGTTCCTGTAACTGGTTGAAAGACTCTAATTGCTGGGCATGCGTTTGCTTGGCCTCTGCAAGTTGCTCGCGCACTTCTCGTTCGGAGGCTTCTAGCGCCTTAGCCCGTTTGCCTTCGCTCGCAAGCTCGTCCTTCAGATGGTCGCGCTCAGTTTGCATGGACGCGTTTTTCGTTTCTGCAGCAGTAAGCCGCTCACGTAGCTCAGCGACCTGCTCTTGAAATCCCCGAACTTCGGCCTGGGCTGTTTCCAAGCGTTTGGCCGTTTCATGATGAAGTTGGTTCGCCTCTTCCAGTTTCAGCTGCAATGCCGCGACTGTGTCTTTGCTAGTTAGCAAGTCAGCAGAGAGACGTGTCGCTGTATCGGCTGCAGCGTGCAGCTGTGTCTGCAGCCTGCCTTGCTCCACCTGCAGGTTATGGCATTGCGCTTCTGCTGCTTTGAGCTGGCCTTGCAGTGCGGTCTGTTGGGCGTCAGCAGACGCTTGGCCTTGCTTTGCCTGTTCTAGCTGCGCAGTCAACGTGCTGACCTGTCGACCCTGCCGCAGAGCCGCGATGAAGTAGCCAATCACCGCGCTGGCGATGGCGAGCACTACGCTGATCACGATAATTTCCGTCATCCATTGGCTAGCTAGCATGATTGCTCCTAGAGAGTGCTTGGCGGAGTAGTTCCGCGTAAAAAGGGTTTAAGCACTGTCACCAACTCGGTGACATCAGTGGGTGCAAAGACGCCGTCGATACCCTCGTGTGAAATGCTGTCGAACGGTGGTTCGTAGAGTTTTTCCACTACGATGCTGCCGTGCTGAGCGATGTAGTTTTTAAGCAGGTTCATAAAACGTACCTGCTGGGCCGTGAGGCTTGGATGGGCATGGAGGAAACTCTTGAAATGCTCCTCGATGGCTTGCGCATCCAGACCGATAATCTCGCGCACGGTTAGGTGCAACTGATCGGCCGTGCGACCGTAGAACTCATTGAGCACTTCCAGACTGACGCCAGGGTGGCTCGTGAGGATGGTCGACGTGAGCGTTTTCAGCTCCGGTTCGGCAATGGGTTCGCCCTTGTGGATTTTCTGCAGGGTCGGGTCAGCCGCGAGCATGCCATCGAGAATGTTCTTGAGGCGACGGCGATAGATCATCGCTTCGCTGGCACCGGCGATGTACACCGCTCGCTCCCCGCCCTGCACGTTGTCATCCCTGGTTTTAGTGGAGTCTATTCCGTACCCCGCGCTGGTTCCTGTTTGCCGGTATTTCATGATGCCGCGAAGTTCTTTGCGCGCGTTTTCCAGCTTGTCGATGCTCGGGTTCTGCCAGAAACCGGCGCTGCGCACCTCGGCAATCAGCACATCCTTCTGACGCACGGCCTGGATGTTGACCGCAAGCTTGTCCAACTCGGCCAGCAGGATGATCTTGCCATCATCGAAACAGCTGGCCTTCTCGACCAAGCAACGCTGGATGCCAGCAATCAACTTGTCCAACGCCGTGGCGTGTTTGTCGCGCAGCACCCGGGCCGACATCAGCGGGGCAATAGTATTGCTGAGCAGGTGCTGGGTTTTAGCATCGAACTGTTGCAGCAGATTGGTTTGCTGCAACTGGTGGACGACACGGAGCTCGCGCTTCACCGCCACGCTGTTTTCCGGCAGGTCATTGATGTCTGCACGTAGCAGTTCAATGGCTACGTCGAACGCTGCTGCATGATTCTGACGGAGTGCAGCCTGGGCAAGCTCCAGACGAGCTTCGAAAGTGGTTTGCAGCAGGGATTTGCCACCGGTGTCATCCGGTTCCTGGTAATCCTGCTCGAAGAAATCGAAGTTGCCGTAGTGATCGAAGATCAGGAACTCGCTTTTATGTTTACCAGTGCCGAACAGATTAGGCCGCAAGCGCGTGCCACGACCTATCATCTGCCAGAACTTGACCCAGGATTTAACAGGCTTGGCGAATACCAGGTTGACCACTTCCGGAACGTCGATACCGGTGTCGAGCATGTCTACCGAAATGGCGATGCGGAAGTGGTTATCCGGCTTCTTGAATTCCTTGATTAGGGTGTCCACATGCGGAATGTCGTTGTGGATGACCTTACAAACCTTGGCCCCATACTGCGGGTAGAGCTTGCAGAAGAGCTTTTCCAGATGCTCGGCGTGGTCCTGGCGTTGGGCGAAGACGATGGTCTTGCCGACCAGTGAACCGGTCTCATCCTTGATGCCGTTGTTAATCAGATTTTCCAGGATAATGCGATCGGTGTCCTCACTGAAAATCTTGCGACCAATGTCCTTGCCGGCAATGGTGGTGCGCTTGGCCTCCTCCTCGCCGAGGTCATCTTCCAGCTGGCGCTTCTGCTCATCGTTTAGGTCGTTGTAATGGATTCCGTCGCGCAGGAAGTCGGTGGTGAGGTCACGTACACGGAACGGTGCCAGATAAGGGGGCTCGTTGTTGATGGCGGCATCCAAACCGAACTCGAAGGTTGGATCGGTGGTTTCACAGTCGAAAATATCAAAGGTGTTGCGGCTGATGAACTTCACCGGAGTAGCAGTGAGGCCAACTTGTAGGGCATCGAAGTAATCGAACAGGTCGCGGTACTTGTTGTAGATGCTGCGATGACTCTCGTCAGCAATAATCAGGTCGAAGAAGCCCACATCGAGCTGAGCGAAGCGGTTCATCATGCCCGGGTAGGTTGCAATGTAGATGCGTGCGGTCTGATCCACCTTGTTTGTTTCACCAATCACACAACGCGGCTCGCTAGGCAGGTTCTGCTTGAAGGCCTCATCGGCCTGCACACGCAACTCCTTGCGGTCGCAGAGAAAAAGCACGCGTTTGGCCCAACCAGTGCGCAGAAGCAGCTCGGCCAATGCAATGGCCACACGGGTTTTTCCGGTCCCGGTAGCCTGGATGATCAGCGCCTTTCGACGCTGCTTTTGGAAGTGCGCAGCAACAGTCTTGATTGCTTCAATCTGGTAGGGCCGGTCGGCAATACTCAGCTCGGGGTTGTGCTTTTCCAGCTCCGCGATGCGGTACTGGCGCTGGTAGTTCAGGTATTCAAGGCTGTCCTTGCTGTAGAGGCCGTACACCGGACGATAGGTGTTGTACTGCTTGTCGTCCCAGATGAAGGTTTCGTAACCGTTGCTATAGAAAATCACCGGGCGCTGCATGCCCATGCGCTCGAAGCCGTCGGCGTACATACGGGCTTGTTCGCGCCCTGCCTGCAGACTGACATTGCCGGACTTCTTGGCTTCGATCACGGCCAGGGGCTGGCCGTTGTCGCCCCACAGCACGTAATCCGCACGCCCCTTGCCGGACGTGTTTCCGGGGAAGTCGACTTCCACCTCATGGCCGACCTGAGCCGAGTTATTGACATCCCAGCCGGCCTGCAGAAGCATAGCGTCGATCAGTAGTTCGCGGGTCTTGGCTTCATTCCATTGCAGGCTGTCGGCAACCTTCTGGCTCTGGTGCTGACGCTTTTGTTGATCCGGCTTGGCAGGCTTGTCGAGCTTGTCGAGGTTGCGGATGCGCTCCTGCTCCAGCTTGTCCATGACTCGCTGCAGCTCTTCCTGCTGCTTCTGAAGCTCTCTCTCGTAGCTGGAAACTGATTGCTGAAGCTGGGTCAGCGCAGCGGTCGGATCCGTGACCTCTATGAATTCCGGCAGCGCCGCCTGAGTAACGCCGTAGTATTTTACAGCCATGTACTTCGCAAGCTCATGCGCAGCATTCAAAGCTAGCTTGGCATTGCGCAAATCGCCCTCGCCACCATGAGCAGCGTCGTTACCCTGAATACGCAGGAAGTTAATCTGATAAACCAGCGATTTGCTGACGCAATCATTGAACACGGAGTCTTTCACCAGCTCATAGAAGCTCGACTGCGGCACACGTGGCAGCAATTCTTCTTTGTAGATAGTTTTGGTCAGCTCTTCGGCAAAGCTGCGCAAGCGGGTGAGCGCGCTGCCCGGATCGATGTGCAGCACCGCTTCAGCAAGGCCAGCCAAATTGGCTAGCAACTGGTTGCCGGTGCGAAGGAACTCGAAGTTAAGTGATTTCATAAAGGCTATTCTGTCCATATCGATCCTATAGCGAGGATCGTGCCAGTTTTATTCGATGCCGTATTTTTCCATCCAGTTGCTCAGCGTTTGCTGGCTTTTAAGGCCTAGCAGGCTGGCCGCCCGGGTTTTATTGTGGCCGGTAATCGCCAGCGCCTTACGCATATATCGGCCCGCGATTACAGAAATAATCTCTTGAATATCAATACCTTGTGAGACATTCGCGACCAATACATCGGCTTCCGTCTGCGGTAGTTTGAACAACGCCTGTTCGATATCTGTAGCACCTATTAGATCACCTCGACACCATAGAGCAGCGCGGAGCAGTGTGGATTGCAGCTCTCGGACATTGCCACGCCAAGGGTGCTGAAGGATAAGATTTTTTGCTTCTGCGGAAATTTTTTTATTGCCGAGGCTGGAGTCTTGGCTAGTGATTCCAGACAGTAACTTCTCAGAGAGCAAAAGCAGATCACCTTCCCGCTCTCTGAGGGGCGGGAGGTGCAAAACCCCGACGGCGATTCGGTAGAACAAATCCTCACGGAAGCGGCCTTGTGCAACTTCCTGCATTAGATTGCGGTGAGTCGCAGTGATCAGCCGCAAATCAACTTTGATTTCCTGGCTCGCCCCCACTGGGGTGAAGGTGCCTTCCTGTAGCACCCGCAGGAGGCGCACCTGCACATCTGGCGTCAGTTCCCCGAATTCATCCAGAAATAGCGTACCGCCGTGTGCCTGCTGAAAAACTCCCGCCCGATCTGCCACTGCCCCCGTGAATGCACCTTTCTTGTGGCCAAACAATGTGGAATCGATCAACTCAGGCGCAATGGCACCACAGTTAACGGCGACAAAAGGCCCCACGGAGCGCGGCCCAGCATTATGAATCGCTCTGGCAAACAACTCTTTGCCAGTGCCGGTTTCGCCGTAAATCAGTACAGGAACCTGCTTCAGCGCCAGAATTTGCGCCTGCGCCTTGAGCGCCAGCATTCGCTCACTCTGAGTGACGATACTGTCGAAGGCGGCATCCACTGGAGCATCTAGCCCTGCAAGCTGAACGAGCTTATCGGCGCTGATCGCATTAGCCGCTGGAACATACTCAGCCGCGATTTCGAAGGGCACCTCAACTTGCTGAACGCCTTGCTCAAGGGAGGATTGGTAAAAAGTTGCCGGGTAGCGAGTCTTGCCCAGAAGAATCCACACCGCTTGCATGGCGGGTGTACCGGGGCTGAGCAGGATAGACAATTGAGTATCTTGAACACTCAGACGCTTTAAATGCTGATTAGCTGCCTGATATATCTCCCCGAAATGGACGGGGGAAGACAATTTTTCGTAATGCGCCGTGATTGACACATCGATCCGCTCGCGGAGCCACGCAAGATAGGGCTCAACGCGCTCAGCGGGATACGAGCAAAGCAACTGGACGCTATCGGTGGGTACGACTTTTAGCGTGGACAGAATCGGGCCAGCCTCACCGCCTGTGACTGCATTGAGATCATTCCCACCAACCCAACTGGCCAACACACGTTGCTTTGTCACCACTGTCCCTGTTCTCCCGACTGTCCTCATGCCCATTAGCAGGCTAGGGTAAATTTGCTCTGATTGGCGACTTGGATAGTAATCCATCAGTCGCTTCGGGTCTTGATACGACTCCCAACCAGCAGGCAACAATAGGTATTACATCTATCATTCTCGACGTAGTGCCAACCCATACGCAGATCTTAAAGCCGCGCTTCAATCTTTATTGCAAGAGCTCTCGACGTCTGGCCTGCCTCTGCCAGAGCGCCAAGAGGCTGAAGAGCTTATTGGTAAGACGATGCAGGAAATCGAAAGCGATAAACCTAGCAAGAGTGTTGTTAAGGCACTGTGTTCCGGCTTGGCCACAACTGTGCAAACCCTTGGCTCGGCGTCTACAGCATACCAAGCGGTGGTTGCCGCTTTCGCTGTTTTCGGCATTTCCTTGGGCTAGCGGCGAGTACTGAAGGGGGCTGAGCCCCCTTCCTGCTCATCAGGCCTAGTATTCAAATGATTGGTCTTCTAACTCAGGCTGATCGCAGGCTTGGTCGTACCAGGGTTGAACATCCCCAAGTGGCGACTTTACTTTTCCCTTGGAAACGCTGCGTACCATCAAGGAACCTTGATTTAGGCAGTTGCTGCGGAAATGAATGAGTACAAGCTTTACGTTGAGGACACGGGCGACAAGCTCATCGACAAGGACAAATTCGAAGCAGACACCATGCGCCGGGAGCCGTGGTAGCAGTACGGAAGTGGGAACAAGCTCTCGCAGTTCGCAGTGTGCCCGGCTTGCGACAAGTCACTTCAGAAGCTACAGGAACAGGGGTTCGATATCGCGTGCCTGCACCAAGGATACGGGCGGACGCTAGATTTTGTCTTGGATGGTGTCATCAATTCATTTGACGCAATCAATACCCCTTTCAGACGAATCCTCTCGCGCGTCTGAGGGAGGAAGCGTGTGCTCAACCACCTAATCTTAGTCATTTGGCACCCGCTGGTGTCGCAAGTTGCGTCACCTAACTCTCCCGGAAAAAAGGGCAGATTTAATCATTGGGTAGACTAGCCGTTTTTGGTCGATAACTACCTAACGTCACCTATCTTTTCGAGCAGCATCGGCAGCACGTCGGCGGCAGCCCCTATCAGCATCAACTCCTTTTGCTCACCCATTGCCACATCAGGCTTATTCACATGAATGACTGAAGACCCAGAAGCCAATGCAAGGTCGGGAAGGCCTGCGGCAGGCATGACGATCCCAGAGGTGCCCACAGAGATTAGAAGATCGCAATTCTTCACCAAGAGCTCTGCGGCCTTCCAAGCCTTGGATGGCAAATCCTCTCCATACCAGACTACCGCAGGGCGCATTCTTCCATTACAACGCTGACATCTAGGAGGCTCGATCAGAGCACCCTCCTCAGGCACTGCGGATTGATCAGGAAATACAACCGCGAACCTATGACAGGCGAAGCACTTGGGCATTGCTAAACTGCCATGCAAATGCACGACATTTGAAGAGCCTGCTCGCTCATGGAGGTCATCAATATTCTGGGTGATCACAGAAACCTGACGCTGTGAGTGAGCCATACGTGCTATCGCAAGGTGTGCGGCATTTGGCTCGGCTTGAGCGACTCGGAGACGGCGCCATAAATACCATCCCCATACCAAGGCCGGGTTTTTTCGAAAGGCCTTGGCGGTCTCTAGGTCCCTCGGATCAAGCCCGGCCCATATTCCTGAAAGTTTTTCGCGATACGTAGGGATACCGCTATCGGCAGAGATACCGGCGCCAGTGAAAAAGGCAACCTTCTTGGCCTTCTGTAATACGTCTGCTGCTTGCTCTATGACAGTCATGGCACCAATTTCTCTCCCATCTTCCCGCTTTTGGATTACTGGAGTTGTTGCTGAGTACTATTACCATTTGCTCAAGCAGGTCATCTTCTATCAGCAATAAGCTGGCTCGTGCGTCTGTTTGAAGGCTTCACCCGGCCATAAGCAGTCTGTCGTAAAGGCAGTTTTAAGCGCCTGCCAGATGTATCTACCAATCTTCCGTTGAGGAGCAAAACACGGGCCCGAATGTTCCTATCCCCATTTTTTTTGCTTGCTCTTCAATTCGGCCAGCCTGTAGCACATCGTGCTTAGTGGGAAAGTGGCGTAACAAAAAATAAGCATCTCTTCTAACGCGCTCGGGCACCTCTGTGTCGATAGCGAGCTCCGTCAGGAAAGAGTGAGCTTGTGCAACACACCTTGTCCGCTCGAATGGCATCGTCATTTTAACCTCCACGTATTGAAATCGATAAATCAATGTAATAGTACCCATCCAGTCAATAGATATCCTCAGCGTCCGCGTCCGAATCCATGTAACCAGGGCTGATCAGGTACTTGGTAAGCAGTTTGTGATGCGGGTAGCGATTCTCAAAGCGTTTAATCAAACCATTGAAGATTTCTTCTCCCGCAGTTGTCCCGGTAACTCGACGGATCACGAAGTCGGCGATGGCCAACCGCACTTCGATTTCACTCTTGTCGAATGGGATCCTCTCTACATCGTCATCAAGCTGGATGCTCGGACCATACCTTAAGGGTTGTTTTGTCATTTTTCCCTACCCGTCCGAAGGATCTGATTGGTCAAAATTAACCGTACACAAGATTCCGGTCGATACGGCTACCGCATTTGCTGACTCAAATGTTGGATGCTGAAAAAACATACTCCACATTCCAAACGAATGAAATCACTGGAATCCTGTGTACATTTGTAAATCCGAGCGTATAAGTGTAATTTTTGATCGAATCCTACTGAGCACAGCATTGAAATCATGGTAGCCTGGAAGTATGTGAATTGGCTAAAGCGAGCGGAGATAAACAAGCTTAAGCTATCGTAAGAAAAAAATCTGTTACTTGTGGGTAAAAAATTTAATCACTACAAGCTAAGTGCCATTATAGGCGCAGCTTCTCCTGAGGAGCTCGAACGTACCGCAATTTCTATAAAAATGAATTGTACGCAAGGGTAGTCAACCGACCCGCCCGAGATGACTCACCTCCCTACAAAATAGGACATTTTTTGATAAACCAAAACATCTTAAAAATCACAGACTAACCAACAATCAACTACAGAATCGCCACCACTTTAGTTATGGCACCCCTAAAATGCATAGTAGAGACTGCCTCAAAGAAACATAGCCACAAACACAAGTAATCTTATTTTGTTCTTTCTATTGCGTAGTTAAAGGCAAAAATTGCATTTACTACCTTCAACACTCCCCGACGTATATATCGGATAAGTAAACAGCAAAGATTCGCTTGAGAGAAGCCCTTGAACTGAGCGAACTCGTCAGGTGATGCCCGATTACGCGAGTATTGCCAACAAATTTCCACTGGTGAAGAAAGTGATCTATGCTCCGTTCCCTGGCGAATTTATGGAATCAGCGTTACGTAGAGGGAAGGAAGTTCAGGGGATAAGAAACGTCCGAAAAAATGATTTTCACATCCAGAAAATCAGACCAACTAGAAGCAAGGGGAGTTGGAGACTTGTGTTGCCATCATTTTTCGTGGATGACAATATTGCAAAACAAGCCGTAAATGAAAATACGCTTTATCCACTGTTTGCAGTTTTAGGTCGTGGCGCACACGATAGTAAATACACCCCAACGCGGGGATGGAAAATCTGCAAAACGTGCGTGACCGAGGATATACAGAGTTATGGTTCTCCGTACATACACGTAGCGCACCTGCCTCGTTCTGTAACGCTGTGCTATAAACATGCTATTCAACTACATGATACATGCCCATCTTGTGGAATTTCGATCTACGCGCATCAAATGGCGTCCCTTACCGACTGTAGCGTTTCGTTTCCTGAGCCTGCTACCGCTATTGGAACACCCCATCACGACTACGCGCTTTTCGTGAAAGATCTGCTAAATTTTCGGGGCTCGACTTATAACACTTTAAGCGTAAGCCGTAATCTTTCTGAAAAATATGTAAGATTGATGTATGGAGAAAATTATGCCCTTGGTTACTCTTCATACCGCAGCGATATCAGTCTATTTTTAGGAATGGCATTCAAAGATACAAACAGTGAATATCACTCTTTTGATATGTCCTTAGCGCTGGCTTTTCTTGTATTCAAAAACGCAGATTCATTCATCTCGTTTATTCAACGACCCATAAGTCAGTGGTCATAACCACTGGGACCTGAGTGCCTGGATACACAGGGTGAAGGTAGTTCAAGCTCGAAGCTATCGCCTGAGTTTCAGCTTGTGTTAGGAGCGGAAACTGCTCGCGGATGTCGATGATGGAAGGGTCATGCTCGAGGATTAGGTGATAATCGCGCTCAGCGTTGGATAGCAAATGATGACTGCGACGAAATTTCACTCCTGGTACAAGATGTGACACTCCCCTCGACTTGATATCCCATATCTTGATCCAAGGCTCATAGGACTCTCTGACGCCTGATCCACGACCCGATTTGATTTTTCTATCAATTCTCTTCTGGGTCATCAGTTTCGAGGTCGCTGGTTTTGTCGGTGTAGCGGGTATAGATGTCATTTCACGAGTCGCTCATCGTTGAGTGACCCACTCGATCCGATCGGAACGGCACAGGGAGTTGTGGCGAAATCGGGAGCGGGCTCAGCCAGGACAGAAGTCACTGTGGTGCAGAAGGGATTGTGATCCTATATCCAAGGACCAGGCTCTGCCCCGACTAACGGCCGGGGCAGAGACCTGTGACAATCTTTCCTAACTTGTGACAACCTTTATTCTTTGTGACAACCTTTATTCTTTAAAAACACGTAGATCAACGGTGGATAACTTATTCCACAGTGACCGATTTCGCCAGGTTGCGCGGCTGGTCAACGTCGGTGCCCTTGAGCACGGCCACGTAGTAGGACAGCAGTTGCAGCGGAATCGTATAAAGGATCGGCGAGAGAATGTCGTGGATGTGCGGCATCTGCACCACGTGGGTGCCCTCGCCATTGGTCATCGCGGCTTTGACGTCAGCGAACACGATCAACTCGCCGCCACGGGCACGGACTTCCTGCAAATTGGACTTGAGCTTCTCCAACAGTTCGTTGTTCGGCGCGACGGTGACCACCGGCATGTCGTTATCCACAAGTGCCAGCGGGCCGTGTTTGAGCTCGCCGGCCGGGTAGGCCTCGGCGTGGATGTAGGAGATTTCCTTGAGCTTCAAGGCACCTTCCATCGCCACCGGGAATTGCGCGCCACGGCCGAGGAACAGGGTGTGGTTTTTCTCGGCGAACAGCTCGGCGATTTTTTCCACGGTGCTGTCCATCGCCAGCGCTTCGCCGAGACGGGTCGGCAGGCGACGCAGTTCTTCGACGAGTGTGGCTTCGACGCCGTTGGCCAGAGTGCCACGGACCTGACCCAGCGACAAAGTCAGCAGCAACAGGCCGACCAGCTGCGTGGTGAAGGCTTTGGTCGAGGCCACGCCGATTTCGCGGCCAGCCTGGGTCAGCAGAGTCAGGTCGGACTCACGTACCAGCGAGCTGATGCCGACGTTGCAGATGGCCAGGCTGGCGAGAAAGCCCAGCTCCTTGGCATTGCGCAGCGCCGCGAGGGTGTCAGCGGTTTCGCCGGATTGCGAAATGGTCACGAACAGCGTGTCCGGCTGCACCACCACTTTGCGATAACGGAATTCGCTGGCGACTTCGACCTGGCACGGGATGCCGGCCAGTTCCTCGAGCCAGTAGCGCGCGACCATGCCGGCGTGAAAACTGGTGCCGCAGGCGACGATCTGCACATTGCGCACTTTGGCGAACAGCTCGGCGGCTTGCGGACCGAAGGCCTCAACCAGCACCTGATTGTTGCCCAGACGACCTTCGAGGGTGCGCTGGACCACGGCCGGCTGCTCGTGGATTTCCTTGAGCATGTAGTGGCGGAACTCGCCCTTGTCGGCGGCTTCGGCACCGTCGGTGTACTGCACGGTCTGGCGCTCGACAGCATTACCGCTTACGTCCCAGATCTGCACGCTGTCGCGACGGATTTCAGCGATATCGCCTTCTTCCAGGTACATGAAACGGTCAGTGACCTGACGCAGCGCGAGTTGGTCGGAAGCGAGGAAGTTTTCGCCCAGACCCAGGCCAATCACCAGAGGGCTGCCACTGCGCGCGGCGACCAGACGATCCGGTTGCCGGGCATTGATCACCGCCAGACCGTAAGCCCCGTGCAGCTCTTTGACGGTCGCTTTGAGCGCGGCAGTCAGGTCTGGTTGTTCCTTGAGCTTGTGGGTCAGCAGGTGGGCGATGACTTCGGTGTCGGTGTCCGAGCTGAACGCATAGCCCAGCGCTTTGAGTTGTTCGCGCAGCGCTTCGTGGTTTTCGATAATGCCGTTGTGCACCACGGCGATGTCCCCGGAAAAATGCGGGTGAGCGTTGCGCTCGCACGGCGCGCCATGGGTCGCCCAGCGAGTGTGAGCGATACCCAGACGACCGGCCAGCGGCTGCTCGGCCAACGCGGTTTCCAGTTCGCTGACCTTGCCCGGTCGGCGCATGCGCTCCAGTGTTTCGTCGTTGGTATAGACCGCCACACCGGCGCTGTCATAGCCACGGTATTCGAGGCGCTTCAGGCCTTCAAGAAGGATGGCGGTGATATTACGTTCAGCTACTGCACCGACAATGCCACACATGGTTATTTCTCCTGACTGACAGCCGCACAGATCAACGTGATCCCGCGGGCCTGAAGCTGATCGCGTGCCTCGACGGTCAGGCGATCATCGGTAATGAGGGTATGGATGCTGCTCCAGGGCAGCTCCAGGTTGGGAATCTTGCGACCGATCTTGTCGGCCTCGACCATGACGATGACTTCTCGCGCCACGTCGGCCATCACCCGGCTGAGGCCGAGCAGTTCATTGAACGTGGTCGTGCCGCGAACCAGATCGATGCCGTCGGCGCCGATGAACAATTGGTCGAAGTCGTAGGAGCGTAGTACCTGCTCGGCGACCTGGCCCTGAAAGGATTCCGAGTGTGGATCCCAAGTGCCGCCGGTCATCAGCAGCACCGGCTCGTGTTCCAGTTCGCTCAAGGCATTGGCGACATGCAGCGAGTTGGTCATCACCACCAAACCCGGCTGCTGGCCCAGTTCTGGAATCATTGCGGCGGTGGTGCTGCCGCTGTCGATGATGATGCGCGCGTGTTCGCGGATGCGTTTTACCGCCGCGCGGGCGATCGCCTGCTTGTACTTGGAAATACTCTGCGCCGCTTCTGCGACCAGTTCTTGCGGCATGGTGATCGCACCGCCGTAACGACGTAGCAACAGACCATGGGTTTCCAGCGCCGCGAGATCCTTGCGAATCGTAACTTCGGAAGTTTCGAAGCGCTTAGCCAGCTCATCGACACTGACTTCGCCCTGCTCATTGAGCAAGGCGAGGATGTTATGACGACGCTGGGGAGTGTTGCGCTTGGACATGGCGACCTAAGTTTCGTTTCGAAAGATAACGCAAGCAATGAAACTCTATCGAAAGGTTGCCGTCAAGACTCGGGGAGAAAAATTCAGAAAGATTGAAATGAGTGTGGGAGCGGGCTTGCTCGCGAAAGCGGTTGTTCATTCAACCTTGATGTTGGCTGAAACGACGCCTTCGCGAGCAGGCTCGCTCCCACAGGGGGATTGTGGATAAATCAGGGTTTTTTGATTTTTTCCGGGCGCTTCCAGCCGTCGATGTTCTTCTGACGGGCTCGGCCAACCGCCAGCTGAGCGTTATCCACATTTTGCGTGATGGTCGAGCCTGCCGCAGTCGTCGCACCGTTGGAGATATCCACAGGAGCAACCAGCGAATTGTTGGAACCGATGAACACATCCGCGCCCAAAACAGTTTTCCATTTGTTGGCGCCATCGTAGTTGCACGTGATGGTGCCGGCGCCGATGTTGGTGCGTGCGCCGATTTCGGCATCGCCCAGGTAGGTCAAGTGGCCCGCCTTGGCGCCCTCGCCCATGTGCGCATTTTTCAATTCGACAAAGTTACCCACGTGAGCACGCGCTTCAAGCACAGTGCCTGGACGCAGTCGCGCAAAAGGACCGGCGTCGCTGCCCTCGCCAAGAATGGCACCTTCGATATGACTGTTGGCCTTGATAACCACGCCTTTGCGCAGGGTACTGTCCTTGATCACGCAGTTCGGGCCGATCTGTACGTCGTCTTCAATGATCACCTTGCCTTCAAGGATCACGTTGATATCGATCAGCACATCGCGGCCTACGCTGACTTCGCCACGCACATCGAAACGGGCCGGGTCGCGCAGGGTAACGCCTTGAGCCATCAGGCGACGGCCGGCGCGCAACTGGTAATGACGTTCCAGTTCAGAGAGCTGCTTGCGATCATTGGCGCCCTGCACTTCCATCGGGTCGTGCGGTTGTTCGGTAGCCACGACCAAACCATCGCTGACCGCCATTTCGATCACGTCGGTGAGGTAGTACTCGCCCTGCGCGTTGTTGTTCGACAGGCGACTCATCCAGTCAGCCAAGCGATCGGCCGGCACAGCGAGGATGCCGGTGTTGCCTTCGGTGATCGCACGTTGCGCTTCGCTGGCATCTTTGTGCTCGACGATTGCCGCGACCTTGCCGTCAGCATCACGCACGATGCGGCCGTAACCGGTCGGGTCATCCAGCTCAACAGTGAGCAAACCCATCTGCCCGGGCACGACATGCTTGAGCAGACGTCGCAGGGTTTCCACTTCAATCAGCGGCACATCGCCGTAGAGGATTAGCACGGTGCCCGCTTCGATGAACGGCACCGCTTGAGCGGTGGCATGGCCGGTGCCCAGTTGCTTGTCCTGCAACACGAAATTCAGGTCATCAGCTGCCAGACGCTCCCGCACCGCATCGGCACCGTGCCCGATCACCACGTGGATGCGTTGTGGATCAAGTTGTCGGGCGCTGTGGATAACATGACCAAGCATGGAGTTGCCGGCAATCGGGTGCAGCACCTTGGGCAGCGCCGAGCGCATGCGAGTGCCTTGACCGGCCGCGAGGATAACGATTTCGAGAGACATGACTGGCTACCAATCCTGGGTGGTCAGCGACTGCGACCGGTTTGTGGGAATACGGAAAAGAAAAAAGGGTAGCCGAGGCTACCCTTTTTTATCAATCGCACAACAAGCGGCTGACGGATTAACCGCCAAACTTCTTGCGGATCTGCTGGACGGTGCGCAGCTGGGCTGCAGCCTCGGCCAGACGAGTGGCAGCGGCGCCGTAATCGAAGTCCGCGCCTTTTTCGTTCAGGGCATTCTCGGCAGCCTTGAGAGCTGCCTGAGCCTGAGCTTCATCCAGGTCGGCGGCACGTTGCACGGTATCGGCAAGTACCT
>Ga0308166_1000356_pt1 | contig 68702 bp, 54 predicted proteins | sample PhyCR2_2_FD_202137 | JGI IMG/M metagenome (GOLD analysis project Ga0308166, IMG submission 202137) | Phyllosphere microbial communities from UC Gill Tract Community Farm, Albany, California, United States - DLSLCC.R2 | ecosystem: Host-associated > Plants > Phyllosphere > Unclassified | place...
TCTGGGTGACAGATGAAGGACTGGCCCGAGGTCGACAGATAGCCGACCGCTTGTTCGGTATGAGAACTCCAACGGATCGGAGCTCTGAATCCGATAGCTGACCGCATACTCCTAATAGGTTGGACAGGTTTGTGGATTGATCGGGTTTTGAGTTATCGGAGATCTCGCCCAGATTTACGATCGCCGAAGGCGTGATAACACTCGGTATGCCCAAGTCATGATTGACTGGCCAGCCAACGGGCAGCTTTAGCGCTGCGGCTGCAAGACGTGAATCTTGACGAGGATCATTAACAGCTTTCGCGACGTACTTGACGCTACGCAGGTCCCAAGCGCTTGACGTGGGATGGACAGAGGCTGAGCAGATGCTCCCACGAATCGGTCGGCACAGAGGGCGATGAGTACTCGAGTGTTGATGATGCGTATGAGAGTGAGGTTACCGGAGGACCAGGATCGTCTGGTATAGGAACGAAGCCTGGGAGACTAAGGGCAACCCTGCCATGCGGATCGCGTATCATGACTTTACGCATAATGTATATTATGTTAAATCAGGTATTAACCATCCTTGCCCACCTCAGGCCACACCCCCTCCACAAGAACCACGATGGCTATCTTCGTTAGTCCGCTCGGCGCCCTCGGTTGGTTCAGTTACACCACTCCCGAGGACATGAGCGTCATGGTCTAGGTTGATCGCGCCTCTGATTTTCGCCCGGCACTGTGGTAGTGACAGTTTTGGGCTCGTACGATTACGACCCGCACCGCCGGCACAAACGGTGAACCAGCTACTCGATGCCCAGATCACCTGGTGATTGACTGCTGGTCGTCGCGGGGTTTTCCCCCAGGCTCTCCTGCTAACCGTTGTTGCTCATGGAGCGCCTCTGGTCACGCATTCAGAATTCGCTCTATACGCTGACGCGCAGCCCCAGTGAGCCGTTTGACCCCAAGCAGCCGCGCAACTTCTAATGCAGGGTCTGCCGCATCAATGATGCTCGCAGCGATGCGCAGCTCCTCTGCGGCAATTTCTTCAATCGAACGTGCATCGTTGGCCGATACGGGAACACGGTATGTCGACCACGCCATCACATCGCCGTAAGCTTGCCAGATAAATACCTCTCCAAAGCCCGCCTGCTGGACGTGATAATGCTGATCAGCCAGCTCCAACACGCGATCTCTAATCAGTCGACCCGATCGTTGGAAGCCATGTGCACGTGCGACACGTTGAACCAATAGCGTGTCGAGGATTGGCGCCTCCTGGCGAAGCACCTCTTCGATGATCTGTTGTAGCACGGGGGTGTATTCAGGTACGTGAAACCGCTCGGCTTCGATCAATGAGGCGAGTGCCGAAAGATCAGCCACTCGATATTCACCCTGTCGTCCGGCAGCAGCTTGGGCGCTACAGTCGCGAGCGATTCGAACCTCTCCGACCTCCAATGATTGCTCATTACTGAGAGCGACCGGGGATTCAGTGGAGACTTCTACAACCTCGTCCATCTCTGGCTCCACGGCGAAGTCGATCACGACCGTTGGAGCTACCACGTCATCCGCCTGAATTGGCGCAACTGCCAGCCGGGATTGATCCAGTAGGTCATTGAGGGCTGCGTGCAGCTTCTGTAGAGCGCCTTCCTTGTTCACCCACCATTCCGTCGACCACAAGCGCAGTAGATTCCATCCCAAGCCTTTGAGAATCGCCGCGCGAACTTTGTCTCGGTCCCGAGCAGTGGCAGCGCTGTGATATGTGGCGCCATCGCATTCAACGCCTGCCAAGTAATCACCCGGCCTATCAGGGTGAACAATTCCCAGATCGATGCGGAAACGCGATACGCCAATTTGTGGCACTACCTGCCAGCCAAGACGTCGGAGACCCTGGGCGACAGCCTCCTCGAACGGCGAGTCGTAGCCGCCTACCGAGCCTTGTATCGCCTCGGCCAGTGCCCTCGGGCCGCGCTGAGCGAATTCGATGAAGTGCTTCAAGTCGCGGACGGCGCGAGCGTTGGTCCGGTTCAGATCGATCATCGACGGATCGAAGGATGTGAAAACGAGCATCTCTCGCCGAGACCGGGTGATGGCGACGTTCAACCTGCGCCATCCACCGTCCTTGTTGAGCGGGCCGAAGTTCATGGACATGACCGGCGCGCCCGGCTCCGTAGGTCCATAACCTATCCCGAGCATGATCAAATCGCGCTCATCGCCCTGGACCGTTTCCAGGTTCTTCACGACTACAGGTTCGGTCTGTGTATCTTGGAAAAACGGCTCGATTTCTGGGTACTGCTTGCGTGCGGTATCCAGCAAATCGTTGACCAGCTTTTGCTGGTCAGAGTTAAGCGTGATGATCCCGATTGAGTGGCCGGCAGCGACGAACGCAGGATCGGTCAGACGCTTTACCGTCTCCATGACGATGGCTTCAGCCTCAGCTTGGTTGTAGCGGCCTTTCCCTTTCGCATAGACACCTTCAACCTTGCGCCACTCGACAGCGCTTGCACGGGTCTCCGCCGCAGGGAAGGTAATCAGGTTGCTATCGTAGTAACGATGGTTGGAGAACGCGATCAGGCTTTCATGACGGCTTCGGTAGTGCCAGCTCAGGCTGTGGCTTGGCACCCCTGCCCCCAAGCATTCATCCAGGATGCTTTCCATGTCTTCGGCGGTATCATCGTCCCCCGCGTTTGGACCACGGCTGAAGAAGTTGGTCGGTGGCATCTGACGCGGGTCACCTGCGATTACCACTTGCTTGCCTCGAGCAATGGAGCCAATGGCGTCCCATGGAGCGATCTGCGAAGCCTCGTCGAAGATGACCAAGTCAAATGGAGGCTGATCGGCAGGTAGGAACTGCGCAATGGACAGCGGGCTCATGAGCATGCACGGAGCCAGGCGGTTCAATGCATCGCCCATCTCAATCGCCAACTGCCGGACCGGTTTGTGCCGACGAGACTTTTGCAATTCGTGTTTGAGAATCGCGAAGCCGCTGCTCTTGGGGATGTCGTTCTTGGATGGGATAAGCCCGCAGAGCTTCGCCCGGATGTATCGCACGGTTAATTTCGCCAGTTCATCGTCCAGACGAACGAATGCCCCGATATCACTCATGTGTTCGGCAGCGACGAAGTTTCTGAGAAGCGGTTCACTGTCGATGCCATGGGTCGCAAACCAATGGGCGTAGGCAGTGACGAATGTGTCTTCAGTTGTGGTTGGCAACAGACGTCCTGCTTCCAGAGCGTGAGCCAGACTGATGAGCCCAGCCTCGGTAGCCTGCTCGCGGACTCGGCACCAATCGCACCATGCTTTTAGCTGTTCTTCCTGTTGCTGAATGGAGAGCGTGGTAGCCCGCAGTGCAGCAACGGACGGATGCGTACCGGTGCTGTTTCCAGCCAGTCCCGCAAATAGTCGTGCTGCATCGTCATATCGCGATAAGGCTTGTTGCAAGACCGTCAGCGCAGCAGCGATTTGCCCAGTTGGCGCCAGCATTTCATTCGCATCGATGACAAGACGCGCGACTGAGCCGCGCAAGGAAACCAGGTGGTCGGGTGATTCGGCGTGAGCACTCAGCAGCCCGCGCAGATTTTCAGCCAATATGACAGCGCGCAGTGTGCGGGCGCTGTCGCTCGTCAGACCTTGCCAGCCTGGAATCGACTGCATATCGCCTGCCAACCCATCCAACTCGGTTAGCTGAGCATGAAGGCGCTCGAAAGTAGCGAGATCGGCCAGGGTATCTGGAAGACCCGCCGCACCACCCAATGTGGCTAACTTCTTCGCAACCTTTTTCTGGGCGAACGTTGCCAGGAACCAGAACTTACCCTCAGCCGATTGCCAGTCACTGCGCAATTGTTCGAACGGGACACGGCGGCACGCTTCATCGGCGTAATCCAGTGAGAGCCGTTCCTCAAGCTCCCTGTAGCTCTCGATCAACTGACACGCCCGTCTCGCGGATTCGATACGCGTCACAGCATCGGGCGCAAATGCGAAGGAAAGGTTCTGCCCATGGGACTCCACGACCAGAGTGACCAAATCACATAACTGCTGGATCTGAACCACCTCGGCTACAGGCAACGACAGGTGCGTCAGCCCAAGGAGCTTCTCGCTTGCGGCGTTCAACGCATCAAGCGCCTGCGGCAATTCACGTGAGGCCTTGGCGATCTCTGACTGCCAGGCGTTCGACCATTGGGTCTGCGACAGAGCACCAAATCTGCCTGACAGATCACGAGCGGCGTTGCCGTTTAAGCCAAGCCGCCGGGAGATATCGAGTAAATTTCCATACTCGGCAGCATCGTGCCGTGTGGTCGGGGGCCAGCTCAGTTTCGGTGTCTGTAGGCTGTGGTCGCGGATTACACGACCAATCGCTTGGTGCAGGGAAAGGCCGTTATCCCAACGGCGGTGCAGGACGTCAACCAACTGGTTCAGTCGTGAACGAAGGGTTTGCAACCGCGCAGCTTCATGCTCCCACTCTTGGGGGCTCAATGCGTCGCTCACGTCCCACGCACGATCCAGCTGTTTGAGCACCTCAACCTTCGACGCCTTGCTTGAATGCAGCTCCAAGCAGAACTCGCCCAGTCCTTTTTCAGCCAGTCGGCGATAAACCACATCCAGGGCCGCACGCTTTTCGGCAACGAAGAGCACGCGACGACCCAAGGCTAGGTTGTGCGCAATCATATTGGCAATGGTCTGCGATTTCCCGGTGCCAGGTGGACCATCCATTACAAAGCTATGAGTACTGGCAGAAGCAACTACGGCTGATAGCTGCGACGAGTCGGCAGGCAGTGGTGCGAACAGTTGTGCGGGAGTAACAGATGAATCCAGTCGCTCGGGCCGTGGGAAGTCGTCTGAACAGGAAAAGCTCTGCCCTGCTTCATTTGGCTCCAAGAGGTGCTTGACCAGAGGGCTTTGCAGCAACTGCGCCGCGTTGGCGTTCAGGTCTTTCCACATTAAGTATTTGGCAAAGGAGAATGTGCCTAGTACCAGCTCGGTGCTCACCTCAAACCCGGGCACATCGCGTACTGCTCGCCGCACCATGTTCCAGATGCCGGTCACATCGATGCCGCTTTCATCATTCGGTAGTTCGCCATCGAGCCCAGGGATCATCAGCTCAAAATCATGACGTAGCAGTTCAAGCAGCGTGAGGTTGAAACGTGGCTCTTCATCGAGCAGGCTCAGTGTCACCCCGGACAAAGCGCTTTTGCGCTCAAGCTTTACCGGCAGCAAGATCAGTGGGGCTGAGTACGCTTTTACGTCGTCTGCGCTTTTCTTCCACTTGAGGAAACCGATGGCCAAGAACAGGGTGTTTGCTCCGCCCTCCTCCAAATCGCTGCGCGCTTTGCGAAACAGATCGATGAGCGTCGCTTCAAGCTTGACCTTTTCCAGATTCGCTAGGACTTCGCCACGCGCAAGTGCCTGGCGAGCGACTTCATCAACCAGGCTTTCGTTGTTTCGCTGCTCATAGAGAGCGACATCACGGCCACTGCTTTTCAGGTCAGGTACTGGCACCACGCGAATGCGCCCGCCACTGGAGAGAAGATCCTCAAGAGCGGCTGGGTCCGGGCAAAGAAGACGAACACCCTTGGCGCTATCTGGTAGGTGCAGCAGGCGATTGCGAGTGGTGAGATCAAGTAATTTGCGCTGCCAAAGCGTAAGCTTGCCGGCTGGACCGTCGCTTCCTTCGTTGATTTCGATATCGAACCCTGGAAGCTGCGGAGCATCTTCTAGCCCTTGAGCAGCGGACAACGCGTCGGAGGTCGAGTCGACCACCTCGACCGCAGACACCAGCGCCATTGGGCGTATCTTCTGCATGCGGGCACGATGTACGTCGATGGCCATAATGAACTGCTCATCATCGAGCTGCCGTTCGGCCGCTGCGACTGCCTGGCTGAAGCTAGGCGGATGCGCTTGTGTCGCCAAAGTGGTCTCGAAAACCACCATCTCCTTCAAATCAAGACGCTTGCGCACTGCCGAGGCCTCGTCGGTCAGCAGTTGCGAAAACTCTTGAGGCTGTAACCAGACGCCAGCGAATGCATGCCCTTTTGTCATCAGAAGCAAAGCGTTTAGTCCGGCCTGCTCTAGCGCCGCTGCAAACAACAAGGCGGTGTCGAGACACGTTGCAACACCGTTTTCCAGCACGACACTCGGGGGCCTGATCTTCTGGCCCTGATGCTCGAAGCTGGCCGGAGGCAATGCGTAGCTCAATTGAAAGCTGCAAACCCCTGACCAGATGGCAGAGGCCAGTTCCCAAGTACGGCTGCGTGATTTGCTTTCATAGCCGTCAATGCCATCTTTCTTGCCTGCCCGGCGCAACACTTGCGAAGCGGCTTTGAGCACACGGTCTACCGCTGGGTCATTGGGCATGCAGAAAGCAGCCAGCAGCTCAGGCATGGCGCTCAAACCGCCCCACTCTGTTCGAGCCAGCAATTCTGTTGGGAAGCGCTGTTCGAGGAGTAGGCTCTCACCTTGAACCAGACGCATTACGACATCAGCGGTCAGGCTTTCGCTAAGCCCAGATAGGTAGCCTGCATTGAGCTTGATGTCGCGTTCGGAAATGCTGAGTCGGTCACCCGCATGGATACGGTCAATATTCCAAGTTCGGCTTTCGACGAAGTCCGGGTCGGTACTCAAAGTCAGGGTGAGGTTTTCTAGGGTCGTCTCTTCTTGGTTCCAGATGCTCAACTCGCGTACGAGCGGTACCGCATTCTGGTGTGAGGCGAAGCCGATTTTACGGGCAATCAGCGCCTCAATCTTGATGTTCATTCACGGGCTCCTGCTGCTGCAAGCGCTGGCCTCCTGAAAAGGCCGCAAATGGCGCCTATAGTCCATTAGTAATCGACGGTTGGGAATTTGTTTATCAGTTAATTAGACGGGTTGATGCATTATTGAAGTTGAGAGGCCGTGCTTTTGCGAGCAGGCGCAGCTGCGTTTGAGGCCCGCCCTCGCCTACCTATGATCTCGCTTCGGACTCCCGCAGTTCAGCACAGAATCCCTGCTTGGCCCCCCCACGAGCGGACATAGCTTTCTTCGGTTCGATGAGCAACCGGTAAGTCGGTGCCGCCGCTCATTTCAGGTCAATTATAAAGATCTCCACGTGGCAACCCGCCACGTAGAGCAGCTCACCATACCGCTGTATAGTTAGCTATATACCCAAATCCGAGCCCCCGATGCCCGTTCCAGCGCGCCTTCCGCTTCCCCTGCTCAGTTTCCTTTTGCTGATAGTCACCGCCCTGCTGTCTTTGCTGCTCGGCCGTTATGCAATTTCACCCCTTGAACTGCTCCATTTCCTGGCGACCCTATGCGGCGTGGGCGACATGCCTGCCGAGCGTTATCGGTTGATCCACAGCCTGCTGATCGATGCTCGCGCACCGCGCATGTTTGCCGGAATGCTGGTAGGAGCCGGGCTTTCGGTTTCCGGCGCTGCCTACCAGGCGGTGTTCCGCAATCCACTGGTATCGCCGGGGTTGCTGGGGGTGCTCAGCGGCTGTGCGTTCGGCGCGGCGCTGGGGATCATCTGTCAGTGGCAGGCGCTGCCGATTGCCGTGCTGTCGTGTGTCACCGGCTTGATTGCCGTCGCGGTCGGGGTCGGCATTGCCCACCTGTTTCAGACGACGTCGATCCTGCTGTTGGTGCTGGGCGGGATCGTCGCCAACGCGCTGTTCACGTCATTGCTGTCGATCACCCAATACCTGGCTGACCCGGTCGATCAACTGCCGAGCATCGTCTACTGGCTGCTTGGCAGTCTTAGCGCAGTCGACCGCAGCACACTGCTGATCATCGGGCCCGTGCTGACGGTAGCGATTGTCCTGCTGTGTCTGGCGGGGCGTGCGATCGATGCTCTGTCCCTGAGTGATGACGAGGCCCTGAGTCTGGGCGTGCCGGTGCAGCGCATTCGCTACGGCGTGATCGTGCTGGCCACGTTGATTTGTGCTCTGACGGTGAGCCTGGCCGGCATGGTCGGCTGGATCGGCCTGCTGGTGCCGCATCTTGCGCGCCTGCTGGTGGGTCCGGGCAACGCGCGACTGCTACCGGTCAGCGCCTGTCTGGGAGGTGCCTTTCTGCTGGCGGCGGATGGCGTCGCGCGCAGCCTGTCGGCGGGTGAAATTCCGCTGGGAATCATCACCGAACTGTTCGGTGCCATTGCCTTTGTGCTGGTGCTGCATCGCGTGCGCAGGGGCTGGCTATGACGTTGTTGCAGGCCGAAGGGCTGGGGTATCGCATCGGCGAGCGGCAGATTCTCGAAGACATCACGGTCAACGTGAACCCCGGCGACAACATCGCGTTGCTGGGCGCCAATGGCGCGGGCAAAAGTACCTTGTTGCGTATCCTGCTGGGTCTCTTGGCGCCTGCATCCGGGCAGGTTTGTTTACAAGGGCAACCCTTGAAGGCGCTGAGCCGGCGGACCATCGCCCGGCATCTGGCCTACGTGCCGCAAAGCCATACGCCGGGTTTTCCGTTCAGCGTTTCCCACATCGTCGCGCAAGGCCGGCTGCCCAGTACTGGTCTGATGAGCGCCCCGAGCCGCACCGATGAGGAGTACGTCGAGCAGGCCCTGGCCGATCTGGGCATCGCCCATTTATCAGCGCGCACCTACACCGAACTGTCCGGCGGCGAACGACAGTTGGTGCTGATCGCTCGGGCGCTGGTGCAGCGCGCCCGGCTGATCGTACTGGATGAGCCGATCACGGGCCTGGATTACGGCCATCAACTGCGCCTGCTTGCACTGCTCGAACGCCTTGCCGAACAGGGCCTTGCCATTGTTTCCAGCACCCATCGCCCCGAACAGGCGCAGGCTTCGGCCAATCGCGTCTGGGTGCTGCACGATGGCCGTTTGATCGCCGATGGTGCGCCTGCGCAAGTGGTCGACAGCGCGCTCATGCAGCGCCTCTACAACGTCAGCGTCAGACAGATCGACGCTGACGGTCATCGCTTTTTTATCCCTTGCTGAGTCCTTCATCAATGAGACAGTCCCGCTCGTCCCGCTTTGCTTTTGCGCCGCTGGTGCTGGGCAGCGCGATCCATCTGGCCCACGCCGAGGACATCACGCTGGCGCCTATCGATGTCGATGCCAATGAATCCATCGCCCAGCAAGCACGGGAAAAGTCCGCGACCCTCGGGCCGATGGGCCAGCGGCGCCTGCAGGACACGCCCTACTCCATCAGCGTCATGTCCCGCGATCTGATCGACAGCCAACAACTCAAGAGCTTCAAGGATATCATCCGTTACCTCCCCTCGGTGCAGGCCGACGGTGCCCGACCGCAGACCCGTGGTCTGCAAGGCAGCGTGGTGCAGAACAGTCGTCTGGACGGGCTCAATGTGGTCTCGACAACCGATTACCCGGCCGAACAACTGGAGGGCGTTGAAGTGCTCAGCGGGTTGTCGGGATCCCTCTACGGTCCGGCCAACCCTGCAGGCACCTTCAATCTGCTGTCCAAGCGGCCGACTGACTTCACCCGCAACCGCGTGACCCTGGGCGTCGGCACTGGCCTGAGCTGGCTCAAGACCGCCGACCTCAGTGGCCCGTTCGATGCTGAAGGCAAGATCAAATACCGTCTCAATCTGGTCGACGAACAGGGGCACAACTACGCGCCGGGCAGCACGTTGCGCCGTCAATTAGTGAGCCTGGCGACAGACTTTCAGATCAGCGACGACAGCGTCATCGAGACCAACTTCAGCCACTACAACTACCTGGCCAAAGGTCTGCCGGGCAAGTTCGCGGTCGCCTCCGGCGTCACCCTGCCCCACGCGCCGGATCCAACCAAAAGCCATCTGGGCCAGAACTACGCGGGCGACAACAACACCACCGACACCGCCAGCGCGCACTTCAAACATGATTTCGACGGCAACTGGAAGCTCGACGTCGGCGCCTTGCGGCAAATCGCCGACCGGGAATCCACCGGCGTGACCAACACCCTGATCAACAACGCCGGCACCTACCGCACGTCGGTTTCGAGCGCGACGGCCAGCCGTTTCACCATCAACAGCTACCTCGCCAACCTCAACGGTGCCCTCTACACCGGGCCGGTACGCCATGATTTGACCTTCGGCCTCACCGGCTTCGACTGGGACAACTACAACCCCGCAGCTGGCAGCACCCAGACGCTGGGCACTGCCAGCCTGAGCAACCCTGCCAATTTCGCCGAGCCGAACTACCCCGATTTCACCGACCGTTATCACTCGGCCAACGCCAAACAGCGCTCGTTCATCATCGGCGATACCCTCACCTTCACCCCGCAATGGAGCCTGATGCTCAGCGGCAGCCAAAGCCGCCTGACCGCCGATAACTACACGCTGGCAGGCGTCCATACCTCCTCTGAAGACTCAGGCATCAGCACTGCCAGCAGTCTGATCTACAAGCCGCTCGATGACCTGACGCTCTACCTCACCTACGCCGACAGCCTGCAGCAAGGCGACAGCGCCACGGCTGGCAGCAGCAACGCCGGGAGTATTCTCTCGCCCTACCGCAGCCGCATGTGGGAGCTGGGCAGCAAGTGGGTGGTCGGTGGCGTCAACCTGTCGCTGGCCGCCTTTCAGATCAAGCGTCCGTTCGCCTACACCCAAGCCGACAACGTCTACGCCATCGCGGGCGAGCAACGTAACCGTGGCCTTGAATTGCTCGCCGACGGCAACGTCACGCAGAATCTGAGGATGTATGGCGGCATCACCTGGCTTGATCCCAAGCTGCTCTCAACCGGCAATGCCAGCACCGAGGACACCCGCATCGTCGGCCTTTCGCGCGTCACTGCCAGCCTGCTCACCGAGTACCGCATCGATCAGGTGCCAGGCCTTGCCGTCAATCTCAATGCCCGGTACGTCGGTCCGCGTCCGGTGGATGACAGCAACGATCACTGGGTCGGCAGCTACCAGACCGTCGACATCGGCGCCAGCTACACCACCCGGCTGATGAACCGCGACACGGTGTATCGCCTGGAGATGACCAACGTCGGCAACGAGCATTACTGGACGAATATCGTCCCCGGCGGCCTGAACGGCTACACTGGCGCCGGTCAGGCCAGCGCGAGCGCGGGTGCACCGCGCATGTTGCAGGCCTCGATTCAGGTGGATCTCTAATGGGTCGCAGATTGGCCGGACGTTGGGGGAGCACTGTTGCGAGTTGCTTGTTGCTCGGCAGCCTCAGCGCCTACGTGAGCGAGGCTGCGGCCATCCAAGTGATCGATGACAGCGGCAAAGCCGTCAGCATTCCTCACGAGCCGCGGCGTATCGCCGACGCCTGGTACGCCCATCATGTGCTGCTGATGACCCTGGGAGCAGGCTCGCGGATCGTCTCGACGGTCAACCACCCACGTAGCCAGCCGTGGATGTTCAAAGTCTTGCCCAGCCTGAACGACGCCGCGAGCATCGAGGGCACAACATTCAATGTCGAAGGCCTGCTGGGGCAGCGGGTCGATCTGGTTTTCACCTCGGTGGGTGACCGCCAATCCGTAGCCTACGAGCAGGTCGGCCTGCCCGTGATGCGCATGGGGTACACCGACCTGCTCGGCTTGCAGCGTTCCATGGTCGCCACCGCCCAGGCGCTGGGCGGTGAAGAACCCAGGCGTCGCGCGCAGGCTTACAACGCGTATCTGGATCGGCAATTGAAGCTTGTCAGCGACAAGGTCTCGGCGATCCCGATGGCGCAGCGCCCAAAGGTGCTGCACATCGCTTCGATCAACCCGTTGAAGGTCGATGGCAGTGGCACGCTGATCGATGACTGGATACGCATCGCCGGTGGGCGCAATGCTGCAACGGGCCTTGCGGGAAACATGCAGATCGTGTCGGCCGAACAGGTACTGGCCTGGCAACCCGATGTGCTGATACTGGCCGCAGGCGCCGGCAGCCTGGATCAGGCGGCACAGGCGTCTTTACTGCAACAGCTCACAGCCGTGAAGCATCAGCGTGTCTTGCGCAACCCGGCCGGGGTGTTTCCCTGGGATCGCTATGGCACCGAAGTCGCCCTGCAGATCAAATGGGCTGCGCAGCAACTGCACCCGACGCGGTTCAGCGACGTCGATATGGCGCGCACGACCCAGGATTTTTACCGGGAGTTCTTCGATTACCCGCTAAGTGATGCCGATGCTCAACGGATACTCCAGGGGATGGCACCAAGGTAATCTGCAGCAAAAAACGCAAGAGGGTCGAAGCAGCCATTCTCTGAACGCAACCTTTTGGGGAGCAACCAGACAGTCTCGCAGCACTGTACACAAGCACTGCGCTCAATCAGAGCGCATCTCGATCCGCACCTGGCCTGAGCAGTCGCATCTGCTGGCGGTAGTCGTCCGTTACCTGCCTGGCGGCCGCACCACCGGTCACGACTCTGGGCGTGATCAGTACGATCAGCTCGGTGCGGGCCTTGGATCTGGATTCGGTGCCGAACAGCCATCGCAAGCCTGGAACACGGCCCAGATAGGGAACCGAAGAGCCGCTCTCGGCGTTGTTCTGCTGGATCAGCCCGCCCAACAATACGGTCTGCCCGCTCTGTACAGCGACCTGGGTCGCCACCGAGCGTGTCGATATGCGCGGATTTGCCTGGGTGGCAGTGATGCTGGACAACACCGCATCGCTTACCTGCTGCTGGATATCCATGTACACCAGGCCGCCGGGATTGATCCGCGGTACAACGTCCAGAATGACCCCCGTCTGCACGTACTCCACGCTGCTCAGCGTTGTGTCGGAGTTGGTGGTGTTCACCGTGGTCTGACTGATGGGAACGTTATCGCCGACCTGAATCTGCGCCGGCTGGTTGTTCATCACCACCAGGGACGGTGCGGACAGCACCTGCGTCCGGCCACTGGATTCCAGTGCGCGAATGGCGATCTGCAGATTGGTGCTGACGAAGGAATAGAAGAACGAATCCGCAGCCCCCAGGCCCGCCCCGCCGCCGCCCAAGGCGCCTTGGCTACCTGGCGTGTTGGCGGTAGCGGGGACCGCCGAGTTTCCGGCCAGCCGGCCCAGGTACCACTGCACGCCCCGGTCCAGGTCATCGGTGAGTTGCACTTCGAGGATGCGCGTTTCGATCTGCACCTGCATCGGAGGATTATCCAACCGCTTGATGGCGGCTTCGATCTCCTTCCACTGGGCCGGGCGTGTTCTCACCAGCAATTGGTTGCTGCTGCGCTGAGCGGTGATGCGTGTGTCTTGATCGATGCCTCTGCCAGCGCCTTGAGCTTCTCCAGCGGCCGAGGATATGGGGTCGGCATCTTCCGAGGCTTGCTCACCCAACGTCTCATCCTCGGAACTCTCGGCCTGATTGAAGCCTGCGACCGCCGCACCTGCACCCTGCCCCGTACCTCCGCCTTGCAAACTACCGACGGTCGACCCCCTCATGGATGCGCTACCTCCGAGGGAGCTTTGCCGCGTCGTACGCAGGCCAGGCGCCACACGGGCAGGCGACTCGTCGGCAATCTGGCCATTGCCATAGATCTGACGTAGATAGCGGGCCAGGTCGGTCGCCTTCATGTTGAGCACATCGTAGACGTACATCTGCGGGTCGTTACCACCCCCCTCGTCGATCGTTCGGATCCACTGCCCCACCTCGGTGAGATAGGCGGGCTGGGAGGATATGGCAACGATCGAATTGGTTCGCTCAACTGGCAGAAACCGCACCATGCCGGCCAGTGGCGTGCCGCTCTGGGGGCCGAACAACTCCTGCAACTGAGGCATGAGCTCTGCTACTGAAGCACGCTGCAATCCGTACACGCCGATCGACATGCCTTTGAGCCAGTCGACATCGAAGGTGTCGACTGTATCTTGATAGTTGGCCAGTTCTTCGGCGGTCCCGCTCATGCTCAGAACGTTCCGGGCTGGGTCCACCAGCAGGAAAGCATTTTCCCGTGCGAACGGCTTGAGCAGTTTTTGCATTTCTGTGGCGCTGATGTAGCGCAGCGGGAACAGCCTTGCCGAAAGCCCGGCGCCAGGTGCAGCCATCGGCATTTCAGGAACCAGTTTGCCAGCCACGGCTTGAGCGGCAGGAACGATGACGTACCGGGAGCCCTGGCGGATCATTGCATTGTTGGTCCAGCCCAGCAGTGTTTCCAGTATGCCCAGCGCCTGTTGCTTGGTCACAGGCTTGGACGTGGAGAAGCTCACCGACCCGGTGACACCTTGGGCGATACTGTAGTTCTCCTGCAGCAGGTCACCCAGGATGCTGTTGATGACGGCCTCGATAGGCTGATCGGTGAAGTTGAAGACGATATCGGCGGATGAATCCTGAGCGCTGCCCGCGACGGGCCGTGACTGTCCCGCGGCGATGAACCGTTGGGAGCCACGGATGATCTGCTCCTTGGTGCTCTTGCCAGGGCCGGCTGCCGGATCAGCGGCACGGGAGGACGGGACGACGGGTTCCGGGACGAATTTACGCTGCGCGCCTGTGCCGTCCAGGGCCTCGCGCGTGAGGTCATCGTCCCAGGAGGTGGTGTCGGCGCGATAACTGCAGCCGGCCAGCAACAGGGCCGCGATGGGAAACAACTGGATGAGCGAGCTACGGGCCGAACGGTGTTTGATCATGGCTTCAGGTTTTCAGGAAGTTTAGGCATGGCATCCCGCGAAGGTGCGGGCAGGCGTGGGGGCAGCAGAAGCAAACGTTGTTGTTGCCCCTGCAAGGAAAAAGTGGCTCCGTCGGACTCGACCGATTGCAACAGCCAGCCATTGGCAAGCGAGTTTCCGCGACGCAGGATCATCCGCTGTCCCGAAGGTAGCCGGAGCATGATCAGGTTCGTCGTGGCAGTTTTGACAACGCCAGTCAGGATCACCCCGCGCAACCCCGACACGTCCTGTGCGCCGGGGCCAGGATCGGGAGCACGATCGCCGCTGAACACGGGGCGCAGCCATGCGGCTTGCAACCGCTGGAGTGGCACTTGTGGCAATCCCATTTCAGGCGTATCGGCCAGAGCGATCGCTTTCTCTTCAGGAGCGGGGTACCAGTCAGGGACCGGCGTCGAGTGTGCAATGATCCAGCAGCAGCCTGCCGCCAGTGCAACCTGGCACGCCGAGAGCACCCACGTGGCGAAGCGCAGATTCTTCATGCCCCTGTGCTCTTGACGGCAGGTGCAGGCGGAAGATAACCGCGCACCAACACGTGCACGGTCAGCCGCCCAGCGGGGCCGTGCGATGCGACCTCGGGCCGTCGTTGCACGCTTAGATGTTCGACGAACAGCATTGGCCGCTGCGTCTCCAATGCGTGCAACAGGCTGACAAGCGGCTGTGTGGCACACTCCAGGGTCAGGCTGACTTTCACCGGCACATAGGGCTCGGCAGAGGCATCCGACAGCATCGGCATTCGCTGTTGCACGCTGCAACCTGCGCCAAGGTTCGCCACATCACTGACCTGATCGGCCAGGTGCTGCATCAGGTCTGCCGCCACAGCACTGGGATCTCCCGTGGGCAACAAGCTGTCGGCGCCCGATGGATCCGTGCGCACCGCGTCCAACCGCCGCTCCAGCGAACCACGACGGGCCAGTAGCTGCGCGTTATCGTGCTGCACTTCACGCAGCTGGCTGATTTGCTCGTTGATAGACGCGAGCGGACCGGTGAACCAGCTGGCGATCAATAGCCAGTATGCCGATACAGCCAGTGCCCCAAGAATCAGTAGCGCACAGGCTCTGCGCTCAGTCCGAGTCAGTGATCTGCGCATCGGCAGTCTCCCGGCGCAGTTGCGCCTTGACGTTGAAATTGTCCTTTGCAGTCCGCTCGTCCGCTCTGATGACGCCATCGAAACGGGGTTTTTCCACGCTCTTGCATTCAGCCATCGCGCCGATCAGGACGCTGGCCCTGGCGCTTTGGCCCGCCATCGTCACCTCGCCTTGGTCGTTGATTTCCAACCTGTCGAGGGACGTATCGGTCGGCAGACATGTCGCCAGATCACTGAGCACCGTGGACAGAGCCGGCAGCTCTGCTTTTTTCTGCCGCAGATAGCTGGCCGCACCTTGGGTGCTGTCCAGTTCCTGTCGCAGCTCGCGCAGCGCAGCCACTTCGCTGTGCTGCAACTCAACGGCGGCCTGCATGGTCTCGAGCAGGCTCTGGCGATGGGCAAGCCACACACTCAACAGCACGAACATCGAGACCAGACAAGTGGCGAGCAGATAGCGATCGATTCGCTTGCCACCCGGCGCCGAGGCACGCGCAGAACCGGGCATCAAGTCCACACCGAGCGGCACGCCCTCCTGGCTCCGGGCATCGATGCTTCGGGGTTGGAACCCGCGGGCTTTACAGGCCTGCAATATCGCGTCCAGCCGTTGCGCAGGGATGGCGACCCATCGAATTTCAGCGACCGTGTTGCGCACCGAAATCACTTGGACGGCGTAGCTGAGGTCGGACGCGGGGTAAGGGCTGTATCGGTCCAGCTCGTACCGGATCACGGTCGCCGCATTGCTACCGGCGATCTGCGGGAGCCTGACGACCTGGGTGAGCACGCATGCGTAGGGCAGCACCAGGGTGGCGTTTGCCTTGACCTCGACAGTCTCACCCAGTGGCCAGTCTATGTTCGCCTGCGCTGTGGCTGCGGCCACACGTCGGCGCACGAACGATGGCAGCATGGCGAACAACTCGGCACTCCACCATCGCCAAGCGGTTTCGCCCCCAGCAGATTGCCAGAGACCGTGCAAACGCTGCTGGCAGGCGGCCAGGCCCGCAGCCAGAGATTCGCGCGCAGTCATCGCTCGGACCGCTGCAGGATGCGGTAAGGCGCTGCGGTCGAACCCGCTGGCTGCAGCAGCACCGTCGTGCGTATGCCGGCTTCGTGAGCCGTGGGCAGGTGGGCGATGCTCTCTACCGTGAAGATCGCACCGCCATCCGCCGCGAGCGCCGTTTTTGGCAGTTTCAATGCGGTTCTCAACAGCGCTGTGGCAGCCGCTGGATCCGGTCGTGTCTGACCGCTCCACAACGTCATGTGCGGTGTCACACACAGATAGGTCTCTCGGCTCATTCCCGGTAATTCTCGTAATTGCTCAATTGCATGGATGGCAACATCACGGACCAGGCGCAGTGCACCCAGCGCACGGGTTATGGCCAACGCACTGCGTTCCGGGCTGTGACAGGCCATCAGCAACCGAGCGAAATCTGCCTCGCTGCCGGCATTGGCATCCAGATAGCCCCTTTCGCTGCGTATGCTGACTTCGATTTTCGCCCCATCGAATTCCAGGGCATGCACGCTTCCATCAGCCTGCCAGACCTGACGGGTCTTCAAATCCGCGAACCCGGCAATCGCGATGTTCATACCGGCCTGCGCGGCCAGTAATGCCTGAAAGTGCTGGCGCTCCCAAAGCGCCTGGCGGTTCTGCAACTGCACCGCCGACGCCAACGTGGCCAACATCAGGCTGAGCAGCGCCAATACCCAAAGCACCAGCAACAGCGCTATTCCTCGCTGGTTGCTCATGGGCTTGCTGGCGAAGCCAGGTCAACGTAAAGGTTGATCTGCATGGACGGCCAGGCCACGGGCCCTGCGACAGACATATCGACCCGGACAGACCTGGGCAGTCGATCCGTCCAGGGCCACTGCTCCAACCAGCCAGTGGGTTTGCCCTGGGGATCGTTGCCTGCGTACCAGAACCGACCCTCTACCACATCACTGAGCAACTCCTGGGCATCACCCCAAGGTCTGTTGGGGTCCAGCATGGCCAGCGACATCGTTAGCTGATGAGCCGTGAGCTTGACCGTGTGCAAGCGCAGCCCGCCGCCCAGATACGGCGCAAGTGGTGCTACGAACCTCAGCTCATCGGTTCGTCCGTCGAACAGTACCGGCTTCGACGATGAAGGCCCTGTGCCGATCGGCAAAGGCAGCGCCGCACTGATCGTGGCGCGCAAGGTTCGCTGCGCGGCACGCATCTGCTCCAGGCTCGTCACGTAGTCGGCAGCCCTTTCGCTGGAGCGGGCTGCCGCGACCAGACCGCCGGCGGCCAGAAGCAGCAGCACCGACAACAGCAGCATCACCACCATCATTTCCATCAAGGTGAATCCCCGACTTGCAGACCTCATCGGTTTGTACCTGCCGGGCGACCCAGTAGCTGCAGGGTGCTGAACTGGACCTGCCGTTCACCACCGCTCACGGTGAGATCCAGCCGAGCCAATCTCGTTGTCCCTTCACCATGAGCCATGGACGTGATCGACGCCTGCCAGCGAATCCCGCCTGGCCACTTGCCCTGTTGAGGGCCCGATTTTTCCATGTCCCAAGGTTGAGCATCGATCAAAGACCGCGCCACGCTCACCAGCCTGTCACTGTTCTCGACATGCACCATTGCGCGCGCTGCATTACCCACGGCTACCAGCAGTACACTGGCACACACGCCCAGTAACGCCATGGCGGCCAAGACCTCTATGAGGGTAAAACCACGAGTGGATCTCATTGCCGTCTGCGCGCTTTGATGTTGCCACTCAGCCAAGCTACATCGATGCGCCATTGCTGGTCGCCGAACCTGACATCAATGTGCCCTCCACTGGCGCCGCCACTGGGGTAAAACTCGAACGCAGAACCGAGCTCGGATGAGCTTGTCACGGTCACGTCCAGCGAGTCCGGCCACTGCTGAACCGCTTCGCCCGATGCCTGATACCGCCGATTGGCCAGGTCGAACACGGCACGCACCGGCTGGCCTGTGACGATGGCTTTGGTCTTGGCCGAACGCAGCACGTCAACCATCGCGGACACCACTTGCCGCTCGTTCGCCTTGCCCAGGCCGGTGGAGACGGCGCTCACTACCAATGCGCTGCCGACACCAATGAACACGATGACCAGCAGCAGCTCGATCAGGGTGAATCCCCGGTTGCGCCTGGCGTCGAGCACGATTATTCCCAATTACCCAAGTCGGCCTGATAGCCGTCGCCGCCAGGCTGACCATCCTGGCCAAAGAAGATCAGGTCGAAACTGCCATGCTCACCCGGGAATCGGTAGCCAAACGCATGTCCGAACGGGTCTTTCAAGTCGGACGGTTTGGCGTAGGGGCCGGTCCAGGCCTTCGCATTGCCCGGCTTGCTCACCAATGCCTGCAGAGTCGGCGGCGGAGCGCCATTGTCAAGTGCATAGCTTTCCACTTTCATGCTCAGGCTGGCGAGCTGCGCTTTGCCAGCACCGTACTTGCCTTTGTCGACGTTGCCGCCCACTTGCCGTACCACGATGGTTGCGACGATCCCCAACAGGACAATCACGGCAAGCATCTCGAGCAGGGTAAAACCCCGCTGAGAGCGGGACATCGATGAGTTCGTGTGCAGCATGATGATGATCCTCAAATATTACTGGTCAGGCTCATCAGCGGGAGCATGATGGCCAACATGATGACGGCGACCAACGCGGCCATGACGATGGTCAGAGTGGGAACCAATGCGGCCAGCATCCGATCGATCGAGCGTTTCGCCTCCACATCGAAGATGTCCGCGACTTTCAACAGCATCGCGTCGAGCTGACCGGCCTGCTCTCCGACTTCTATCATCTGCAGGGCAAGGTCAGGGACCAAGGGCGCACTGCCAAAACCGTTGACAAGGGTACTGCCGCCTTTGACGGCTTCGGTCACGCTGGCCAGCTGCGACCTCAGTGCTCGGTTGCCACAGACTTGCTGGGTGATGACCAGTGCCTGCAGAAGCCCTACTCCGTTGCTTAGAAGAGTCCCCAGCGTACGAGTAAACCGCGCCACCTCGATGCGTTGCAGCAACCCGCCCAGGACTTTGCCGCGAAGCAGCCTGGCATCGATACGAACTCTTCGTTGAGGGTCGCGCAGCGACAGCGTCACGGCAGCCGCCAACAACGGCACCGCGGCGCCGAGCGCCAATGCGTGCGCGGCGAGCCCCTGACCCAATGCCAGGATGACCTCCGTAATCAGTGGCAGCGGCACATTCAGGTCGCGAAAAATCGGTACGAATTGCGGCACCACATAGGTGAGCAGCAATACCAGTGACCCCAGCACCCCGACGATCAGGAAGGCCGGATAGATAAGCGCGTTGATGACCTCGCCCCGGAGCTTTTCGCTGCGCTCCAGGTAATCCGTCAATTGGCTCAGCGTCTCCTGAAGCGTCCCGCCTGCTTCGCCCGCGCGGACCAGGGCGGTGTAAAGCGTAGGGAACTGTCGACCTTGTTCTTCCAGCACCGACGAGAACGGTCTGCCCGCCTTGACCTGCTGGCGCAGTGTTTCTACGAGCGCTCTCTGCCTCACATCCGTGGTTTGCTTGAGCACCGCGCCCAAGGCTCGTTGCAAGTCCTGACCCGCCCCGAGCAGCGTTGCCAGCTGTTGAGTGAAGCGCGCCAGTGCCGTAACGCTCATTGCAGGCCGTTCAGCCCGGGTGGTGAAGCTCGAGGTGGCACTGGCGCGAAGTTCCAGGACCAGCCAATTGCGCTTGTGCAGAATCTGCGCCGCTGCCTCTGCATCTGCGGCCTCGAGGCGACCACGCTCGCGACCACCGTCCTGGTTCAGGGCTGAGTATCTGTAATGGGCCATGGATCAATCGCCGCTCGTGAGGCGCAGGACTTCTTCGAGCGAAGTGATGCCTTCGACGGCTTGACGCAAGCCGTCTTCGTGCAGAGTTCTGAGCCCTGCCCGGCGTGCTGCCTGCTCCAGCGAGGAGGCGTCGGCCTTGCGCACCAACAACGCTCGAAGCTCGTCGTTCATGATCAACAACTCGGTGACTGCGCTGCGGCCCTGATAGCCGCCACCCGGTGCCTGCTGATCGGCGCGGTAGAGCATGATCGGACGTGTCTGGGTGTAACGTTCAAGCCCGTACTCGACAATCAGTTCGTCCGGGGCCTGGAATGGGATTCGAGTCGCCGGGTCCAGGCGCCTGACCAAGCGCTGGGCCAGGACTGCCCGGACGGTGGACGCCACCAGATAACTTTCCACCCCCATATCCAGCAAGCGCGTGATGCTCGCCGCAGCGCTGTTGGTGTGCAATGTCGACAGCACCAAATGGCCGGTAAGCGACGCTTGGATGGCGATCCGACAGGTCTCCAAATCGCGCATCTCACCGATCATGATGACATCGGGATCCTGACGCAGGATGGAGCGTAACGCCCCGGAGAAATCCAGTCCGATGGTGGGTTTGACCTGAATCTGGTTGATACCCTGAAGCTGGTACTCCACGGGGTCCTCGACGGTGATGATTTTCCGATCGGCCGTATTGAGGCGTGAAAGCGCGGTGTACAACGTTGTGGTTTTGCCTGACCCCGTCGGGCCGGTGACCAGCAGAATACCGTGTGGCTGTTCGAGTACCTGGGTGAATGCTTCAAGACGGGCACCATCGAAGCCCAGGCTTTGGAAGTCGAAATTGACAGTCTGTCGATCCAGCAGACGCATCACTACCGATTCACCGAAACTGGTCGGCACGGTTGAAACACGCAGATCCAGCTCTCGACCCTGAATCTTGAAAACGATTCGACCGTCTTGCGGAAGCCGGCGCTCGGCAATGTCCAGCCGCGCCATGATCTTGATTCGCGAGATGATCGCGGCGGTCAGACTCGCCGGGGGCGCCTCGACGTCATACAAGACCCCATCGATTCGGTACCGGACCTGAAGCTGGGTCTCGAAGGGTTCAATGTGGATATCCGAGGCCCTTTGCTCTACTGCCCGCTGCATCACCAGATTGACCAACCTGATGACAGGTGCCTCAGAGGCCAGGTCTTTGAGGTGCTCGATGTCTTCTGCCGAAACGCCGGGCTCATCCAGTGTTTCGACCAGCGCCCCCATCGCAGTGCGCCCTTGCCCGTAGAGGCGCTCGATCAGATCCTGAACCTCAGCCGGGGTCCCGACTACGGGCCTTACAGGGCGCTGGTAGTAATAGGCGATGGCGTGCAGCGCGTAACTCGAGACGGGGCTCGAGACCGCGACCAGCAAGTCGCCCTGGCTCGTGGAGATGGGCACCAGACCGTGATGATGCATGAAGCGCAACGAGGGCGGAGCATCCTCATCGGCAGACATCGGGAGCGCCGCGACATCCAGGCGCGGAACGTCCATCAACGCGGCATAGGCATCGGCGATCACGCCAGCGGGTAGAACCCCGAGTCGTTGAAGTATGCCCACCAGATCACCCTCCTCACCTTCGTCGAGCAGCCGTCGACCGCGCTCCGCGTCGCTGTGGCGCAGCAGCGAAGCGTCAATCAGCCAGTCGCAGACTTCGTAGGTGGATGGGATTTTCAAAGTTCAGTGCCGCTCAGTGGCGACCCTCGGTGGAAGTGTTGGATCTATAAATAGGAATGATCCTACCTGTGAAAAGATCTCGCGCCATCTGCCACTAGCTGCGGCATCTGCTTCTAGGCCGTCGTTTATTTTGATGGGGAAAATTTGGCACCAGCCTGGGTTTTGCGAACTATATCACCTGCCAAAACCTAACGCACACTCTGTTTTTGAAAAAGATTTGTTATGCCGTATTTTTGCTATAAGACGCTTTTTTCCACTCGCTAATGGATTATTTTCGGCAATGATTTATTAATAATTCGAGGATACTAGCGATTGAATTTTTATAGCATATCAAGTTAGTAAATTTGTTTTTTGCAAGTTCAGAACTTTTAGACCCAAACTACTGACTCAGCATTCGCGTTCCTGCTCCCTTCAGCCGGACGCACGCTCATTGCCGCCTAATCCCTTTCTATCTGGAGAATTCCCTGATGGCTCGACACTTGCTGCGCGCCGGCGCCTGCGCACTTCTGTGTATTACCGCAGCTTCAGCCTTTGCCGCTGACAACACCCCCGCCTCCGCCAACACCTCGGCCGATCTACGCAAGGCGGTGGACGAGAAGCGCGAACACCTCACCGGTGCCGACGCAGTGCAGAAGAAGCGCACCGCAGGCGAACAACCGATATTGGAAGCCCCTGTCGACACCGAGGATGCGCCGAGCGTCGAGGAACAGAACTGAGCCCCCCTCAGCGCCGTAGACCCTTTCAACACGTATCCAGGAGTAATTCAGTGGCTAATATCAAACAAGGCTTCAGGCTCGGGCTGCTCGCCATGAGCGTTGCCCAGGCTGCCAGCGCGCTGGCGGTGACCCCCATGACGGGCAACGAAGTGGAAGCACGCGTGGGTGCGATGCTCGACAACATGTCACTCTCGGAAAAAATCAACTTTTCGAGGGTCGACGACGGTCGCATGATCCCCAAGCTGGACAAGTTCGGACTTCAGGGCACGGTGGCGTACGACTCGTCGATGGGCGTTCTCGTCAACGGCCGGACATTCGGTGCCCAGTATCCATCTCCATCGGCGCTGGCGGCCACGTGGAGCATCAACCGGGCGAAAGAGTTCGGGCTCGCCATCGGCTACGAAACCCGCATCGCAGGTGGGCAGCAGATGCTTTCGCCAGCCGTGAACCTGTACCGCACACCGTTCAACGGACGCTCGGCCGAATACATGAGTGGCGAAGACCCGTTTCTGGGCGCCGTGCTCGCTCCTGCTGTGACCAATGGTATTCAGGTTCAAGGTATCCAGGCGGCTGCCAAGCATTACCTGATGAACGAGCAGGAGGCCAACAGGCACTACCTGGATGTGAAGATTGACGAGCGGGCGATGCAGGAGCTGTACCTGCCGGCCTTCGAATCGCTGGTCAAGAACTCGAACATCGCTTCGGTCATGTGCGGATACAACAAGATCAACGGTGAGTATGCCTGCGAGAACCACCATCTGATCACCGACATCCTGAAAGGCCAATGGGGCTTCCAAGGCAACGTCATGAGCGATTTCAACTCGGTGCAGGACGCCTTCAAAGGTGCCTGGGCAGGCACCGATATCGACATGCCCAGCGGGCTGCAATTCACCGAAGGCAAGCTGCTGCCCTACATCTGGAATGGCATGCTCCACCCGGCCGTCATCGATGACAAGGTGCGTCGCAATCTGAGGGCCTTGGTCAGCTACGGTTTCGACAAAGGCATCAACAAGGCCCAGCCGCTGAACCATCCCGAATACGGTCAGATCGCTGCACTCAACGTCGCACGTGAATCCATTGTGCTGCTGCGCAACGAGGCCGTCGGTGGTAGTGGCCCGGTCCTTCCACTGCGCCGGGACGCACGAGTCGCGGTTATTGGCGACATGGCGGTTCAGGCACCCACTTCGCCCTTTGGCACCGCGTACTCCTCCGCAGCCAGTTTCGTGACCGAGCTGAGCGGGATGCAGCAACTGGCCGCCAACCCATCGCGGATCGAGTACCTGTCACAGATGAGCCTGAACCCTCGTTCGTCGGTCTGGTACCAACCCAGCGTCGCCAAGAAAGCGATCAGCAACACCGGTGTGAAGGCCGAGTACTTCGCCAACACCACGCTGACCGGTGACCCCGCAGCAACGCGTGTGGAACCGGGCATCAACCTGGACTGGATCACCAACAGCAACGTCACCGATCATGGGTCGACCACTGTCAGCGGGTACAACCCGGCCGCCGGAAACTTCTCCGCGCGTTTCACCGGCAAGATCAAGCCGACCATCACGGGCCCGCACGTATTCAAGGTTCGCGCCGATGGTGCTTACAAGTTGTGGATCAATGACGAGTTGGTTGCCCAGGATGAAGGTGGCCAGGTTTCCTTCGACCTGATTCCCGTGGTACCACGCACTATCAAGACTGCAAGCCTGAAAGCAGGTGCCGAGTACACGGTACGTCTGGAATATCGCCGGCTCAAGGGTAACTACACCCCGGTTCTGGGCGGCATGAATGGCGTACAGATGAGCTGGGCCTCGCTGCGTCCGCCTAGCAATCTGGGGGATTACGACGCCGTCGTAGTGGCGGCGGGCAGTAACTTCGAATACGAAGGCGAATCACTGGATCACCCGTTCGAACTGCCACAGTTCCAGTCCGAGCTGATCACTCAGGTTCAGAAGGCCAACCCCAAGACTATCGTCGTCCTGCATGGCGGTGGAGGCATGGACATGCAGCCTTGGGCGAACAAAGTCGCCGCGTCGCTGCATGCCTGGTTCCCAGGTCAACAAGGCGGCCAGGCGCTGGCAGAAATTCTGTACGGCAAGGTCAACCCGTCGGGCAAACTGCCCATCACGCTGGATAAGAAAGTGCAGGACAACCCCAGCTTCGCCTCTTACTCGGACCCTGTTCCTTACTATTTCAGCAGCCCCAACCCGCCAACCGAAATGACCTATAGCGAGGGGCTGTTCCTGGGCTATCGCGGGTACGACAAGGCAAACGCCAAGCCGCTGTATCCGTTCGGCTTCGGCTTGTCCTACACCACGTACGCCTACAGCGATCTCAAGCTGTCGACCAACGTGCTCACGCCTGGGGCAACCATCAACGCAACCTTCACGGTCACCAATACCGGTGACAAGGCTGGCTTTGAAGTCGCCCAGTTGTACGTGCAACCGTCCAAGCCGCAGGTGGAACGTCCCGAGAAGGAGCTCAAGGGCTTCACCAAGGTGTACCTCAAGCCCGGCGAAAGCAAGACCGTCACCATCGCCCTGGATTCTCGTTCATTCGCCTACTACTCACCTGACACGGTGAGCTGGAATGTCGACCCTGGCAAGTTCAAGGTGTTGGTGGGCAAGGACTCCGAAAACCTTGCTCTGAATCGAACCGTCGTTGCCCTGTATCCCGAGCAGTTGACGACCCGTGATTCGAACCCCCTCCCCGTGTCACTGCGCAAGGCAGTGCAAGTCAAGCCGCAGCAGGCTTACTGACGGTTTGTGGTCGGTGGCGCACGCCACCGGCCACAGCGTTGGTCTGGCTCTGGGACTCGGCATTCAAAGATGGCGTGTCAGGTCCCGTTCCAGGCGCTGGAGAAACCGGGTGAAGCCAGCTTCGATCTGGAGAGTGCACGACGACCTCAGCCACTGGATCTGCATGCCGTCCATCATCGAAACGACTTCAAGTGCTACCTGCTTGACGTCGACGTCTGCGCGTATCTCCCCAGCCTGCACCAGCCGGGTGATGTGATCGTTGAGGTGCGCATGAACGATATTGAATCGCTCGCAGAACCACAGGTTGGCAGGGTGGGTAACGGAGAGACTTTCGGTATTGATGATGATGAGCGCCTGACTGACCGATGCGTCCTCGATGCTGAACGCGAATACCAGTTTCAGGAACGACATAAAACTCTGTAGCGTCGCGTCCTGATCCGCTTCGCGCAACCGCCGCGTCACGTATTCGTCCCGGTGCTTGAGTACAGCCTGCAGAAGCGCCAGCTTGTTGGGAAAATGGTGCAACAAACCGACGGTCGAGAGGCCGGCAACCTTCGCCACATTGCTCAGCGATGCACCGGCAAAACCATCACGCGCAAAGATCGTCATGGCAGCTTTGATGATCGCAGCCTTGCGCAGGTCCCCTTTGGGAATGCGCCTTTGCTTGGCGGCGGCTGAATCCCCGGGGCCTAGCGACATGGGGTGTGAGGTTGCAGTGCCACGATTCAACCCTCCTTGGGTCGACCAGTACTGATGAAACGACTGGTCAAGTTAGCCACCACGGCGACGCATGCATTGCCTGCCAGCATGCCGATGAATGCGCCGGTGCTGCCATTCAAATGGGCGCCCAACCAGAGAAAGGGGATTGTGCCGAGAGTCGCCCTGAGCCAGGCGAAAACGGGAACATACCACGCACGTCCAAAGCTTACAAACACGGCAACGGCGACCAGTTCGCCACCTATCAGAACCCATAACGGACCCGCATATAACAGCACCTCGCCAATCATCGATTGGGTCGCTGATGACAGCCCAGCGAACTGGGCAAGTACATGCGACAGCAGCACCCCAACCAGCCACGCTGCCGTGCCGTAGACCAGCACCAGGCGATGGGCGCAGCGTATGGACGCACGCACCCGTAGCGTTTCCCGAGCGCCCAGATTCTGGCCAAGGATAGGCGCCAGTGCGTTGGGCAAGGCGAAAAAGAAGCAATAGAGCGTCTGGACGATCCTGTCCAGGACCGTCATCGCCGCAAGCGCTGCCACCCCAAAAGGCACCATGACCTTCAACAGGCACGCAACGCCTATGAACGTTGCCAGATTACCCAGCCAAGCAGGCCCAGCCACGTGCAGTATTCCCCGGCTATGGGTGTAGAGGCTGCTCAGCAGCGGGTAGCGTTCCCTCACCCCGGGGCACGTGGCAATGCCGATCAGGCCCATGCAGGCGCCCAGGATCGCAGTCAGGGCAAATGCCAAGGCACTGCCGAACAAACCCATCTCAAGTTGAAACATGAACAATGGCGCGCTGATGGCGAAGAATAGTGTGCAACCCGCCGTGACGTACATTGCAGCCTGCACGCGACCATAGGTACGCAGTATCTGCGTCGAAAGATGCACGATCGTCATCATGAGGGTCGCCGGCAACACCACTTGCACATACTCGTGGCAAAGCCTGGAGACCGAAGCATCAACCCCCAGCCAAACGCTGATGTCACTGAACAGCGCCAACTCGGCCATCACCGTGACGGCGATGACTATCGCGCTGAGCATGAACAAGCCGCGAACGAATCCCGCTATTTCAAAGTGATCTCCCGCTCCAATGCGTCTGGAGAGCCCCGCGGCACAAGAGACGACGAAAGCGGCCTGGAGGGTCGATATCAGGAAGGTGAAGGTCTTGGCCACGCCGTAAGCCGCCAGTACGGGTTCATCGTGGAGAAAACTCACGTAGATGAGCGAGAGGATGTCCAGCAGAAAGAACGCCAGCAAGCTTGCACCGCTGCTGGCGACGGCTACCCATACGTGCTTCGAAATATTCCCGGAAACGTAGGCGGACGTGCTCAATCGAGGGTACCTGTGAGGGATCGACTGCGCGAGGCTTGGAGGATCGTGCGTCGGCAAAAGATGGATGATATCGCCATACGACCCGAGCTGGCTCGGGTTTCTGCGTCGAGACTCAAGCCATCGAAGCGGTCTCTGCGAACAGGATGTAGCTACTTCGACCCCCGGCGGTAGTACCCCACCGCCACCGCGTAGCCCCCTACCTTGCGTACCAGCGCGTGCTTTTCTTCTATGTTGCCGGTCACCGGATTTTTCCAGCGGTAGTCGTAACCGGCTTCGGTGCTGTTACGCATCAATGCCAGGATCGGTGCGCCGACCGGTTTGCCGGCAGGGTCGCGGATGGTGGTGAAGTCGACCCCGAGCAGGCGCAGGTTGTACCCATGCGCGACGTAGCGGTGGGTTTGCAGGTCGACCACGAATACGTACAGATCATCTTCGCGGAACTCGGCCGACAGGTTGTTGATGGCCTGCAGGCTACGCTGCGGATCCTGCTCGATGGCCTGCACCGACCTATCGAGCAATCGCTGCGCCTGCTCGGCAGTGGCCCGTGGCAGGTACTGGCCGGCGGCGATCACTCGGTCGCCGACGGCCTGGAAGTACACGCGCTTGTGCTCGGACCGGCCATTGACTGGGTTGGTCCATCGGTACTCCGCGCTCTGGACGCCTTCGTCGGTCGGGCTGTTCAACGCAGTCCGGAAGGCGGTGGTGAGCTCCGGCGCCAGAACACCGGAGACGTCACGCCCGATCAATACCGCGGAAGGTCCGCCGCTGGCGAGCAGCGTGCCGGTTTTGTCGACAACGAACACATAGCGATCAGCGTCGATGAATTCACCCTGGCGGCTGAACGCGGGTAGCGCTGCGTCGCCTTGCAGTCGATAGTAATCGACCGCTTGCTGCAGCAGCGCGCGGGCGTGCTGGTCGATCGCAGCGTCATCCGCCAATAGCATGCCAGGAGCGAACACTAGACAGAGGGTCGATATGGCCTGGCGAATCATGTTGGCTCCTCATCATTGAAAATCGCCACTGCGCGCACGAAACCCGCCGATGCATGCTTGATCTTGTAGGGGAAGCACGACACCACAAACCCGCTGGCTGGCAGCTGTTCCAGGTTGGCGAGTTTCTCCATCTGCCCGTAACCGGTGTCCCTTCCGGCTTTGTGGCCCTCCCAGATGATCGATGCATCACCGCTGGCGGCGAAGCGCTCGCGGGTGTATTTGAACGGCGCGTCCCAGCTCCAGGCGTCGGTACCTACGACACGGACGCCGTGGTCCAGCAGGTACAGCGTTGCCTCGCGGCCCATGCCGACACCTGCGTCGAGATAGCCCGGCTGGCCAAACAAGGCACCGGCGCGGGTGTTCACCAGCACGATGTCCAAAGGCTGCAGCCTGTGCCCGATCCGGGAAAGCTCCGCGTCAACCTCAGCCGCCGTGACTACATGCCCGTCGGGAAAGTGTCGGAAGTCCAGTTTGACCCCGGGTTGCAAGCACCAATCCAGAGGCATTTCGTCAATGCCCCAGGCAGGTTTGCCGCCGTCGGTGGTCGACGCATAATGCCAGGGTGCATCCATGTGAGTGCCACTGTGCGTGGTGATGTTCAGGCGTTCGGCAGCCCAGGATTCGTTGCCCGGCATCTGCTCCAGTGTCAGGCCTGGGAACATGGCCGCCATTTCCGGCCAGCCTTGCTGGTGGTCCATGTAGTCGATTTTCGGCAGCAACGGCGGTGGGTCGGTATAGGGGTTGTTGTCCAGGGTCACCGACAGATCCACAAGGCGGCGTTTGGCAGTCATCACAAGGGTTTCCTCGCAGCAGGTAAGTTGAGTGCCTGGCGTACCAGGATGGCCGCACTGCCGTCATGGCAGAAGCCGGCGGCCTTGGCACGGGCAGTTTTCATTGGCGGTAACGCACCGAACGACGCTTGCAGGTGCGGATCCGGGGCAAAGCTGATCAACTCACGGCGGGCCTCGCCGAAACGGCCGGCCAACGCGTCGATCACCTGCGCCATGGACAATTGCAACACGGGCAATTGCCACACCCGTTCGGTATCCCGCGGCAAACCCGACAGCTCGGCGGCATGCAGCAGGTTGTCCACACAGCACTGCGCCGACATCCACCAGGCCGTTGCCTGGGGACTCACTGGGCAGACGTAGGCGTCGCCCGCTGCAAAAGCGTGCAGCACATCGCTCATGAATGCCGAGCGCAGGCCGCTCGCGGCTCTGGGGCGTGCAACGATGCCTGGCAGTCGGAGCGCACGGCCGTCGACCTCGCCCCGGCGGGCCAGGTCGACCAGGGCAGTTTCCACCATCAGTTTGTGCGCGCCGTACGACAATTGCGGGCGCGCAACAGTGGCTTCGTCCATGCGCGACGGCAGTCTGTCGCCGTACACGGCAACGCTGCTGGCGTAGACCAGAACCGGTGGGCGTAACGGATTGCGCAACTGGTCGAGCAGCTCCAGGCTCGCCAGCAGGTTGACCTGGTACCCCTGCGGATAATCCTGCTCGGCGCCGCCCCCCGGCACGCTGGCCAGATGGAACACCACATCGATGCCATCCGCCAATGCCCGCCGCAGCAATGCTGCATCGGTGATGCTGCCCAGGTACGCACGCACACGCGGGTCGTGCGGCAGCTCATCGAGTCGGGTGTCGAGCAGGAGCAGGCGCTGCACCGGCTGGCCGCGAAGTACGCCTTTGCTCAGCACCGCAAGCATCAGCTGGCGCCCGACGAAACCGTTGGCTCCGGTGATCAGTACACGCATGGGCGCCCCCTACACATTGGCTTGCACCACACGTTGATCGATCGCTCCGAACAGCGACTGGCCGCCTGCGTCGAACACTTCCATGCGCACCCGATCCCCAAACTGCATGAAGCCGGTGCGAGGCGCGCCGTGTTCGATCATTTCGATGGCGCGACGCTCGGCAATACACGCCGAGCCTGCACTGCGTTCAGCGTTGGACACGGTGCCCGAACCTATCAGACTGCCCGCGCCCAGACGCCGGGTCAGGGCGGCATGGGCGATGAGCTGCGCGAAGCTGAAGTTCATCTGCCCACCGTGCGGCTGGCCGAACCAGGCACTGTTCCACTGTACGTTGAGCGCCAGGTGCACACGCCCGTCACGCCAGGCGTCGCCCAACTCGTCAGGGGTTACCGCCACCGGTGCGAAGGCTGACGACGGCTTGGCCTGCAGGAACCCGAATCCGGTTTTCATTTCCCGGGGCGCCAAGGCACGCAGGCTGATGTCGTTGACCTGCAGCAGCAGCTTGATGTGCCCTATCGCCTGTTCAGCCGGGCAGCCCAGCGGCACGTCGTCCAGGAGCACCGCGAATTCGCCTTCGAAGTCGATGCCCTGGCTGACGCTGGGCAGGCAGATGTCGGCGTGGGCGCCGAGGAAGTCATCGCCCGCGCCTTGGTACATGAGTGGCGTATGCTCGGCCCCATCGATAGGCTCCAGGTTGAACGCCTTCTGCATCAGTGTGCCGTGGTTGAGAAACGCCGAGGCGTCGCACCACTGGTAGGCGCGCGGCAGCGGCGCCATGGCGAGGGCCGGATCGAAACGAAAGGCATCGGCGGACGTACCGGCATTCAACCGCGCGTACACCGCCTGCAATTTCGGCTCGTTTTCCGCCCAGGTCTCGATGGCCAACTGCAAGGTGGGGATGGGGGCCTGCGCCGCCGATTGCAGATCACGCGATACCACCACCAACTGGCCATCGCGACTGGCGTTGGGCAAGGTCGCCAGCTTCATGGCCGCAGCTCCCTGGCGAAGGTTCCGTCGAGCAGGATGAACACCATCCGCGCCATCGTCTTGGTACGGTTGCTCCAGGCGTGGTTGGTACCTCGCTGCACGACGACGTCGCCGCGTGAGAGGTGCACCTCCTGATCATCGAGCACCAGCCATACCTCGCCTTCGGTGACGATCCCATAGTCGACTGTTTCGGTACGGTGCATCAGTTTGTGCCGCGAATCGGCTCGGCCGGTGCTGGCATCGGCCTGGCCGATCTCGGCGAATGCTGCCGCGGCGGCCTCGCCACTGAGGGCGTTCTGGACGCTGTCAGGCGGAATGTCGACTACCCGAATCAGGCTGCCCTGTGCTCCGGGACTCAGGCACAGTGCACGGGCTGTGGGGTCGTCACCGTTGTCGATCAGCGCGGGGCTGGCATGGGTGTTCCATATTTCGTGGAAGACCGTGCCAGGCACGGCTTGCAAGGCGAATGTATTTGGCGCGATACCGCAATGCGCCAACGTAGCTCGGCCGTCAGGGGTATGGCCGGTAACAACCCGTTTGAAGCTGGGTAATGGTTGCATGGGCAGTCCTCGTTCAATGGCGGTTACCGAGGGCGCTGCGGCGCTCGACGGTAAGCTGGGATGCTGTGATAAAGCGCTGTCGGGGGCGGCGAACCGGGAACAGGGCGCGGTCATGCGTGCTCCTGCGTGGAACTGCGGGCGCTGATGCGCAGGCAGCTCAGTGCCGCCAGCCATTGCAGCCCGCCGATCACTGCCAGCGCTGCGGGCAGTGCGGTTACCACGCCGGACGTCAGCGCCAGCACCGCCAGTGGGCTGATGAATTCACCGGCGAAAATGGCGGCGGTGAACGAACCGCTGGCGCGGCCGCGTTGATTGAAACTGACCAATGCCATGATGTGGGTGATCAAAGTGGGCAGCATCAGGCCGATGCCCAGACCATTGATGAATACTGCTGAGGACACCGTAAGGTGTGTACCGGCGCCCGCCATCATCAATCCGCCGCCACCGGCCAAGGTGAACGCCAATAGCAAGAGATATGACGACCGGGCGCGTCCGATCAGGCGGAAACTCAGAGCACCCAGCACCACGCCGACCTGGTTGCCGCCCATGGTCATACCGATTCGCTGTGGCCCATCGACACCCAGCAAATTGAGCAGGTAACCGGCCTGCACCGGCACGATGAACAGGCTCAAACCGGCCAGCACCGCCAAGCCTAGCAACGGCGCCAGCTTGCGCCACGGCATGGGTGCGCTGCTGTGGGACGAGGTCTGGACATGCCTCTGTTGAGGTTCCCATAGCCAAAGCGCCATCAACGGCAGAAACACCAGGCCGACGGCGTAGAGACTGAACGGTGTGCGCCAGCCGCCCTCCCCCAAGACTCCGCCCACGCCAATGAACAGCGCTGCGGACAGCGAGGTGGCCACCATTTGCAGGGCAAACAGCCGCTCGCGGCGGCCCCCGCTGTAGTAGTCACCCATCAGAGTGGTACAGCAGGTCATGATCGCCGCCTCCGCCAGGCCGATACCGGCGCGGCTGAGTACGATGGCCGGCAACGAGTCCAGCCAGAGCGGCAAGGTCCCGAACACCGAATACAACAGCATGGCCACCAGCAGCAACGGCTTGCGCCCCATGCGATCGGCCAGTATTCCGGCAAACGGTGCAACCAGCGCAATGACCAGCGCTGGCAGGGTCAGTGCCACCGGTACCAGTACCGCAACGCCGGGCGTATCGGCAAAGTGCGTCTGCATCCGCGGCAGCACCGGCGCCAGCAGCACGGCGCCCAACACCGGTAAGCAACTGCCCAGGAGCAACAGCAATGACTGCGGCAAGCCGGCTTGGCGATCAGCCCTCATGACGCACCTCCAGCCCGGTGGGGCGGCGCGCAGTTTTGGCTGTGCGTGGCGACTTGCGTGTGGCCTGCGCTCGCTCCGCCTGCTCTTCAGCAGGGGCCGGTCTGGGGTGAGGCGGCAACAGAAAGTACGCCAGCGCCGGCAGCAGGATCAGTGCGCCGACCATGTTCCAGACAAACATGAATGCCAGCAGCACGCCCATGTCGGCCTGGAACTTGATGGGGGAAAATATCCAGGTGCCCACGCCGATCGCCAGGGTGACGCCGGTTAGCATCACCACCTTGCCGGTGAATTGCAGGGCTTGGTAATAGGCATGCGACAAGCTGGAGCCACGGCGCATTTCGGCCAGCACGATGCTCATCACATAGAGCGCGTAGTCCACGCCTATGCCCACGCCCAAGGCGATCACCGGCAGGGTTGCGACCTTGACGCCGATGCCCAGCCATACCATCAACGCTTCGCACAATATCGAGGTCAGCATCAGAGGCAGCACTGCACAGAGCACCGCTCGCCAACTGCGGAAGGTCACCAGGCACAGCAGGCATACTGCGCCGTACACCCACCAGAGCATTTCGTGGCTGGCCTGTTTGACGACGATGTTGGTCGCCGCCTCGATACCTGAACTACCGGCGGCCAGCAGAAATTGCGCCTGCTCGCTGTCGTTTTCACGGGCAAAGGCCTGAGTGCTGTCCACCACACGTGCAAGGGTGTCGGCTTTGTGATCAGTGAGGAATGCATACAGGGTCAGCAGACTGCAGTCTTCGTTGTACAGGCCACGAGGCGCACCCGCGGTAATCATGTTCAATGTGGCCTGGTTGTTGAGCAATTCGTACCATTTGGGGTTGCCCTCGGACAGCCCCACCAGGACTCGGCGGTTGAGCAATGCCAACGAGTTGGTCGAATCGACCCCCGGCAGGCTGCGCAACTGCCAGTCCAGATTGTCCACCCGCTTGAGCGTGTCGTAGCTGGAACAGCCGCCGGCGGGCGTCTTGACCATGACTGCGAACACGTCGCTGCTGGCACCGTAGTGACGGGTCAGGTAGGCGTTATCCTGGTTGTAGCGCGAGTCGGCGCGCAGCTCCGGGGCGCCGGCGTCCAGGTCGCCTACCTTGAGGTCAAGACTGACAACGTAACCACCTGCGGCCATCAACGCCGCGATCGCCACGCAGCCAGTGGCCCAGCGTCTGCGCGTGAACAGATCGAGAAAGCGCCAGGCGGGATGGCGTATGGCACCGGCAGCCTCGGCGGTTTCGCTGCGCAGGCTGCGCCGGGCAGCCCTTTCACTCACGCCCAGGTAAGACAACAGCACGGGCAGCAGAATCAGGTTGGTGAAAATCAGCACGGCAACCCCGATGCTGGCGATCAGGGCCAGGTCCTGGATCACCTCGATCTTGATGATCATCAAGACCGCGAAGCCTACGGCATCGCAGAGCAGGGCCGTCAGCCCGGCGAGGAACAGACGGCGGAAAGTGAACCGGGCGGCCACCAGCCGGTGCATGCCGCGGCCGATGTCCTGCATGATGCCATTCATCTTCTGCGCGCCGTGGCTCATGCCGATGGCAAACACCAGAAACGGGACCAGTACGGAATAGGGGTCCAGCTCGAACCCCAGCATCGGTAACAGCCCGAGTTGCCACACGACGGCCACGAGCGAACAGCTCATCACCAGTACCGTGCTGCGCAGGCAACGGGTGTACCAATAGAGTACTGCGGCCGTGATGGCGATGGCCGCGGCAAAAAACAGCAGGATTTGCCGCAGCCCCTGGATAAGATCGCCCACCACCTTGGCAAAGCCGGTGATGCGCACTTCGATGCCGTCCTGCTGGTACTGGGCTCGCAGGGTCTCCAGTTGCTGTGACAATGCGTTGTAGTCAAGCGGCTGGCCATCGGGAGTGGTGGCCAGCAGTGGCACGTAGATGATGCTCGACTGCTGGTCGAACGCCACCAGTTGGCCGATTTCGTTGGAGCGCTCGATGTTGCGCTGGAGCAGGTCCAGACTCGCACGCGATCCGTCGTATCCGTCGGGAATGACCGGCCCGCCTTCCAGGCCTTCTTCAGTCACCCCGACCCAACGCGTGGCCGGTGTCCAGAGCGATTTCATGAAGGCGCGGTCTACACCTGGCAGCAAGTACACAGCGTCATTGAGCTTTTGCAGTGCTTCAAGATAATGCGAGTCGTAGATGCTGCCCTGAGTGTTGATGACCGCGATGCGCACGGCGTTGCCCAGGCCGGAAAGCTCCTGGCGATGCTCCAGGTAGTTGGCAATGAAAGGGTGGCCGGTGGGGATCATCTTTTCAAAGCTCGCATTGAGCTGCAGCCGCGTGGCTTGCCAGCCCAGCAGCACTGTCACCAGCAAGCACAGCAGCAGCACCGTGCGCCGGTGGTTGAACAGAGCCCTTTCGAGCAACGAGCCGGAGTGCTGGTCGAAATCGGCCAGTCGGCCGTTGGTGGCCTCTACGCCAGGTGGGTTGGGGACATGCATGGCCTTACTCCGCAGCATTCATAGGGGTAGCCAGGCGCACTGGCCCGGCAAAGCCAACGCCCACCAGGGTGCCGTTGGCGGCTTGGGCGACGGCGGTCAGCGGTGGGCCGGGTGGCAGCGCCAGCGGGGTCAGGCCAGAGCGGTCGGCCGACGCCTGCAACAGGCCACCCGCCTGGTTGACCAGTAGCAGCCGAGGGCCCAGTAACTGCATGGCGTTGATAGAGATCGGCGATGGGTTAGGGACTGCTTCGAAGCTTTCACCCTGATCGGTCGACCGGAACACTCTGCCTCGCAAGCCCCCCAACAGCAGCGTGCCGTCAGGTTGCAGGGCGAGGCTGAAATAGCTGCCTTGGTAAGGCGTAACGAGTGATTCGAAGTGCTGGCCCGCGTCCTGCGAACGCAGCAACAGTCCCTGCTCCCCGGCGATGTAGAAACCGCTGGGTGATTGCACAGCGGCATAGAGGTGCAGGCCTTGTGGGTTGGGTAGACGCCCGGCCCAGGAAACCCAACTGGCACCACCGTCTGCGGTGTACAGCGCCAGGCCATAGGCGCCCACTACCAGCCCGTGGCGAGCGTCGCTGAAAGCGAGCGCCAGCAGGGGTTTGTCGGCACCATCGGCTACGCCCTGGCGGGCTGCCGCCAGACGCTGGTCGTCCCCGGCCGCCTGGGCGGCGTCCAGTTCGAGTTGGGCCAGGCGGCGACCGTCCAGTTGCAACGCCCAGTGTTCACCGCCGTCACTGCTGTGCAGCACCACCCCGGCATGGCCGACGGCCCAGCCGTTACGGGCGTCGGTGAATTGCACGGCCGTCAGCGAACTGCTGACTGGCACCTGTGCCTGGCGCCAGTGTGTTCCGTGGTCATCCGACACCAGCACGGTACCGCGTTCGCCCACGGCCACGAGGCGGTCCCCTGCGCGAGTGATGGCCTGCAAAGCGGCGTGCAGTGCCAGTGGCGACTGCATTGCCGGACTGCTCAGCACGTCTACTGCCGGTGCGGCCACCACCCAGTGCGGCGCCAGGGTCAGTAGCCCCAGGCCCAGCCATGCATTGAGTTTCATCTCAGCGCACGCCTTCGCCGGCCAACGCGTCCGGTGTGAACACCGAGTCCTTGTAGGGTGGCATGACCCGATATTGCTCGTTCTTGCCGGCAAAAATATCACCGGTAAACCACGTGCCGGAAAGCAGGTCGTAGAAGCCATTGGTCAAGGTCACTACGCCCGGCAGGTCGGGCATCACCACAGGCGTGGTCCACAGCACCTTGGCCAGTTGGTTCTGCGCATCGTAGCGCTCGCCCAGCACCGCAGCCCAAGTGTCCTCGTCCAGGTAGTATGTGCTGCGCGGCATCACATGGCGCTTGCCGCTTTTCAAGCTAGCCTCCACAACCCATACCCGGTGCAGTTCCCAGCGCAGCACGTCCGGATTGAGGTGGTGATCGGCCAGCACATCGGTGGCGTTGGCGGCAGTCAATACCTTGTTGGCGTTATAGGGAATGTACATCTCCTTCTTGCCGACCAGCTTCCAGTCGAAGCGATCGACACGGCCATTGAACACATACAATTCGTCGAAACTCATCACGCCAGCGGTCGCCGGTGTCGGTGTGTCGCAACAGGCATTGGGCAGCCGCCGTACCCGACGCTGGCCCGGCAGGTAGGTCCAGGCGCCCGTGTTTTCAGCGTTGACATTCTCCCGCCCGGTGATGGCCTCACCCGCGCGCAGCGGCGGCCCGTCGTTGATCATGCGGATGGCCCAGAAGGTACCGTCCTTCTTGCCACCATCGGGCAGGTACCACGGCATCTGGTAATCGCCTCGCGAGTTGTTGGTCAGCACATGCTTGCCATCGGAGGTGGTCAGGTACTGGGTAAAATCGGTGTGCCAAGATGCCCCGCGCCAACGCATCAAGTGGTTCCAGATGGCCTCTACGCCATCTTTGGCCAGGGGAAAGGGAATGCCACCCTCGCCATCCTGCGGAATCAGCCCGGCTGAACTGTCGACCAGCTTGGTCTTGCCGGCATTGGCATACGTGGCGTCGTATACCGACTGCGGCGCCGCCGCGGTGCGGTGCGTCGGGTACACGTCCAACCGATAGCTGTCAGGGTATTTTTTCAACATGGCCTGGACGCCGGGAGTGACCTTGTCAGCGTATTGGCCGATGTTTTTCGAGGTGATGCTGAACAGCGGCTTTTCCGCTGCGAACGGGTCGCCTCGCTTGCCACCCTCCTTGTACGCCGGGTCAGGTTTGGTCAGCCCGCCGGTCCAGGCCGGGATGCTGCCATCGGCATTGCCGGCGCGCTCGGCGCCCAGCGGCGTGAGGGTGGTTTTCAAGTTGGCGGCGTCGGCGGCCATGGCGCCCTGGGCCAGCAGCATGGCGGCGGCCAAGGAGGTCAACAGGACAGTCACGTGCTTGCGAAGGGTCGTGGATTTGCAGGTGTTCATGGCAGTGCCCTCCGGGCTCAAAAAGTACGACTGACGCTGAAGGCCACGAAATCCCGGTCCTTGAGCGATTGTTCGAAGGTGTAGTTGTTGTTGGCATCCAGAAAGGTATTGGCCGGGCCGTAGTAATGCGTGTAGGTCAGGCCCAGGTTCCACGTATTGAGGTAGTTGCCCTTGATCCCGATATTGATGTCACCGCCGCGGTCACTGCCAAAACCGGTGCCCAGCGCTTCGGAAGCGCCGTGGGTGTAGCTCACGCCGAACGGGACGCTGATGTCCATGCCGGAAAAGGCCTGGCGGTACGTGGGTTCGTACACCGTACGAAAGCTCCACGCGTCGCGATCGGCGTTGGGGTCCACGGCAGCAGCGTTGTGACTTACGCTGAGTGCGCGGTTCCAGGCGATCTCGCCCAGGAAGCTGGTCTCCTGGGCCAGGAGGTTGGGGCCCAGGGTAGCCAGCCAGGACAGGTTAGCGTGCAGGGTCCGGCCGGTGGCATACAACGCGTCGTCGGCCCGATTGGAGAGGCCTTCACCGGGGAGCAGTGTGCGTTGATTGGTCGAGGCCAGCGGCTGGTCCCAACGCGTGGAGAGTTCACCGGCGATGTTGAATGCATCCACGGTGGTCGAGAAGCTGGCGCCAAGGGCCTTGATGCCTTCGGGGTAGACCCAGTTGTACTCGCCCGCATCCCCGGTGAAAGGGTTGAGATTGGCGAAATCCGGTCGCACGTTCAGCTGAGGGCTCTTGTCGTGGAAGCGAATCGCGTACACGCCGAAGTCATAGTTTTCGGTGCGCCACTTCACCTGTACACCGCCCTGCCCCGAGTCTTTGGCGTCCTTGTCCTGGCCATGGTAAAACGCCAGCGGTTGTGCACCGGGGAACAGCGGCGCGCCGACGAACAGGCGCTCGTTGCCGTCGCCGAACGTGTCGGAGGTCGAAAAGTAGCTGCCCGCACCCGGCAGGCGGTTGGCCTCCCACTCGAACTGGTAGTAGGCACCGACGGAGACGTCAGGAGTGAGCTGCAGTTGCCCGGACATCTGCTGCACCGGACGGATCAGTTCCTTGAACTGGGTATTGGGTACCGACAGCCCCTTGACCACATCGATCGGGGCCATGCCCCCGGCGATGCCGTTCATGCCATAGAACAGGCTCTCGCCCCACTGCATGGCGTACTGACCGATGCGGCCAGAAACCGGCATGTCGCCCAGGTCACCTTTGCCATAGACGAAGGCGTCCAGCAGTTCGCCCTGGCGACCGTGCAGCTTGCGGGTGTCGTGGGTGAAATGGTCGTAGTCCACCGAGTAACTGTTTGCCGTGCCCGGCGAGTCATTGTCGTTTTTCTTGTTGTAGACGTCGTCATACCAGGCCGCGCCGCTGAGCCGAGCACCGAAGTTCTGGTAGCTGATGTCGAACTCGGATAGAAGATCGAGCCGACTGGAAATCAGGCCTTTATCGAAGTTGCGGTCGCCATCGTCATCGTTCAACGCACCCGCACCCGCGGTGAGCCGGGACGACGGACTCTTGGTGCGCCAGGCCGAGCTGTACTTGATGCTGTTGTCCCAACGGGCACGGACATCCGGGTTACCGGTTTCGAAATCGAACGCCTGGGCCAGCGGTACACTGCCCCACAGCGCAGCCAAGGCCAGGACCAAGGGGTTGCGCGCAAATTTTGGGCGCAGGCATTCCTTCGCACATGTGCTAGTCACCATCGAATAACCCTCTTTCTTGTTTTTATCCGTAGGATTTTTTGCCAGTGTTGCTGGGTCGAGTCAGCACTGCTTTGCCGTCAGGCAACCGCCGGCAGTTGCTTTGAAAGGCCTTGCCGAAGGCGCGCACGAGTTTCCCGGGCAATGGGTTGGCCAGGGTATGCACGGAAGACTGCTGGGGAGGTCGGCGAGCGTTTGATGAACTTCATGGAACCCTCTCGATTCTTTTTATTGTTGTAGCCGCCGCCCTCTGGGCAGTGGTGTATGGCTACAGCTTCAGGCCGCAAGGCCGTTTTGACTAATCGACTCTTCTGATGCGACGTATCTCGAAGTGCGATACCTGTAGGACGACCAATACACGCAAAACGATGGCTGCCAGCATTCGCAGCGCCAGGGTTGGCCCTGACCTTTTCTCGATATCGACGGCCGCGTTGTCAGGGCCTGATGCTGCGGTCATCGCAGGCCAGTTCGCCGGCAGACAACCACACACCACCCTGTTCATCCACGTACAGGGGCTGCGGGCGCAGGGACTGCCCCAGGCACGGACCCAATACGCAAAGTCCGCTGTCGGGCATGAACAGCGCACCGTGGGCGTAACAGACAATGTGCCTGCGGTCGGCCGACATGAATCGATCCTTGCGGTAGTGCATCGGCACCTCAAGATGCGGACAACGGTTGAGCCAGGCTTTGAGTTCGCCCTGCCAACGCAGCACCATCAGGGTGTCGCGGCCCCGCCCGAGCGGGTCGAAGCCTCGGGCACAGCCTTCGGCCAACGAGGCCTGTGCGCATAAATAGATGGGCTTCATGGCGATCAAATCCGCTTCCCTGATGCTGGGTCAGATCGGCTCGGCCGTCAGCTTGAGCATCTGTTTGGTCAGGCCGATACGGTCGAATGTCTGGTCGCGAGCCATTTCGCGATCGCCTGCCAGCACGGATTTTTCGCTGATGAACTTGCAGCGCTCGAAACGCCGCGCCATGAACCGTTCGAGCTTGGCCTGCAGGCTGCCCTCACCCGCCAACTCCATACTCAGTACCAACGCATCTTCGATCGCCATCCCGGCGCCTTGACCCAGGTGCGGTGTCGTCGCATGGGCAGCGTCACCGATCAGCAGCACGCGTCCCCTGAACCAGGGTTCATCGACGAATACCACTTCCATGGGCTTGTAGACGACCTTGGTGCTGTCGGTGATCTGTGCGCGCAGGGTGCCTACCAGGCCGCCGACGTTGGCGATGCGGTCACGCATCAGATCGGCCAGTTGGGCTTGTTCATACCAGGGATTTTCCGGTTCGTGTGAGGTCGAGAACAGGTACATCAGGTTGTCGGAGAGCGGTACCAGGCCCGCATTGCCGCCAGGGCCCATGTAGCTGGCCAGATGGTCGATGGAGGGGTCACGGGCAAAGTTGTAGCGCCACACGGCCTGGCCGGTGAAGCGCGGCCTGTAGGTATCACCGAACAGCATGCCGCGGATCTTCGAATAGACACCGTCTGCCCCCACCAGCAATGCGTAGCGCCCCGTGCTGGCGTCAGTGAAGGTGACGTCCACGCCATCTGCGTCCTGCTCGAAGCTTTCCACGCTGAGCCCCAGACGCACCTGTGCACCGAGTTCGATGGCAGTGCTGCTCAATACCTGATGTAGCGCCAGACGGGAAATACCGACGTTGGCCGGGTATTGCGGCCCGGCCAGGCGTTGGCCGGGAATACGCGCCAAGGGGTTGCCTTGCAGGTCGTAGATACCGACATCCTCGAACGCGTAGGCAGCGCCCAGGTAACGGTCGAGCACACCGAGCCGGGCCATTTCACGCACCACGTTGCTCTGCTGGATGATGCCCACGCCATACACCGTCCAGTCGGACTTCAGTTCCACCAGGTCTACCGCCACGCCCTGGCGCCGCAAGGCGATAGCGGCGCACAAGCCGCCGATGCCACCACCCACCACCAGCACTTTGTTGACTTCGGTCATCACGCGATCCCTTGTTCTTGTTGTTGTTCAGGTGGCCAGTCGTACACAGCTGGCTCAAGCCCTGTGGCTGACGATAGGGACGAAACGAGGCGTTGACTAATCGTGAGTTGGCATGGAAAGTATTTTGAAAAAAACTACAAGAAGGGGCTCACCCCATGCGATTCAACCATCTGGACCTCAACTTGCTCGTGGCGCTCGATGTACTGCTCGAAGAACAGAACATCACCAGAGCGGCGGTGCGACTGCACATGACCCAATCTGCGCTGAGCGGCATCCTGCGCAGGCTGCGAACGTATTTCGAGGATGACTTGCTGGTGCAGGTCGGGCGCAGCATGTCGCCCACCCTGCTGGGCAAGGAACTGCAGATCCCGGTCCGTGAAGTCTTGCTCAAGATCCAGACCTCGATTGCCGCCAAGCCGGTGTTCGACGTGGCCCTGAGCAAGCGGCATTTTCGGATCATGGCCTCGGACTACCTGATCAACGTGTTGCTGGCGGATGTGATTCATCGCATCAACAGTTCCGCACCCTACGTCACCTTCGAGCTGATGAGTCCGGGCGAAACTGCCCTGGAGATGTTGATGCGCGGCGAGATCGATCTGATGATCGCTCCGGAGCAGCACATCAACGCCGAACATCCTTCTCAACTGCTGTTCGAGGAGCAGCACGTGTGCGTGACCTGGACCGGTAATACCAGCCTGAGGGAGCCGTTCACGCTGGAAAACTATCTGGAGCTGGGCCACGTGGCCGCCGCGTTCGGACGCAGTCGCACCCCGGCGATCGAACAGTGGTTCATGGACCAGTACGGCTGCAAACGACGACTGGAAGTCATCACTCACGACTTCAACACCATTCCGCACCTGCTCATCGGCTCGCAGCGCATCGCTACCATGCACAGTCGTCTGGCCATGCTGTATGCGCAATTGCTGCCGCTACGCCTGCTGCCACCGCCAGTGAAGTTGCCGGTGATGCGGGAGTACATGGCATGGCATCGGAGCCTGGATGGCGATGCCATGCTGGGCTGGCTCCGCGGGCAGCTCCTGGACGCGGTGAAGAGGTCCGAGGCGCCTGCTCTGCTCTGACACCGTGTGATTCTGACACTGCCTCCTGTCCACCTATCACGAAGTGCGATGGCTGGCATCCGCACTCGCCATTTGTCCGATGCCCCAATGCATGCGAGTTTCGGCCAGCAGGCAACGCTTTCTTTGGCGTTCCCTGCTGCGGCATGGGCTGACCTGGCCGCGCCCCGGAACCGATAAAAGGACAATAAAAACTATGTTTCGCTACTTCCCTACCAATTACGTCTGGAACCTGTCGGTCGACCTGGCGATAGAGATGGGCGCCCGCATCGGTGAGATCGAGGAGATGTGCGCGCCGCTCCAGGAAAGTGCCAAGCACCCGGACGCCGAGGGTACACAGGCGTTTCGCGAAACCTGGGCAAAGATGGCCGACAAGTTGTGTGATCTGGCCAGCGAGGATGAAAGCCGCGGCCGACTGTTCTCCGCAGGCGAAAAATACAACCGCGCCGCTACCTACTACATCACCTGTGAACGCCTGCAAGCCCATGGCGCCCCGGCTCGAGAGGCGCTGTACCAGCGATTTCTGGAGACCTTCGCGCGCGGCATCGCTCTGTCGTCAGAGAACTGCGAACGCGTGGAAATACCTTATGAGGGCACCCATCTTTCGGGGCTGTATACCCGCGCCGAAGGTGTGGAAGGCCCGGCGCCGATCCTGGTGCAGGTCAACGGCCTGGATTCCACCAAGGAAATGAAATACCGCGTCGGGCTGCCAGCCTGGCTGGCCAAACGGGGAGTGTCTTCTCTGGTGATCGACCAGCCCGGCACGGGTGAAGCGCTGCGTCTGCAAGGATTGACTGCTCGCTACGATAGCGAGCACTGGGCCAGCCGGGTGGTCGATTGGTTGGAAACGCGCAGCGAGATCGATGCGAAACGCATCGGCCTGGAGGGCGTCTCGCTGGGCGGCTATTACTGCCCGCGTGCAGTGGCCTACGAGCCGCGGTTCGCCTGCGGCGTGGTATGGGGCGCCAACCATGACTGGCGCGACGTGCAGAAGCGTCGCCTGGCCAATGAGGGGAACCTGCCGGTGCCGCATTACTGGGCCCACGTTTGCTGGGTCTGGGGCGCTAAAGACATCGACCAGTTCATGAGCCTTGCCGAGCACGTGCACTTGGACGGCGTACTGGATCGCATCAAGGTGCCCTTCCTCGTGACCCACGGAGAGAAGGACAGCCAGATCCCGCTCAAATGGGCACAGCGCACTTACGATCAACTGGTGAATAGCCCCCAACGCGAGCTGAAAATCTTCACCAGCCGTGAAGGTGGGGTGCAGCACTCCAGCTTTGACAACAGCATCAACGCCGGTCAGTACATCGCTGACTGGGTCGCCGAAACCTTGGGTGGCCGTACGGCCTGAGCCAGAACAAGAGAGACAGCTCATGAATATCATCGGACCGGAATACCTGACGTTCGGCGTGGACGACGTCCGGGCCTGCGTGCAATACCTGATCGACTACGGACTCAAACCACTGGATGTCGACGACCAGGGGGGCTTTCTTGAAGCACTGGACGGTACCGGGGTGCTGATCCGCCATCGTGACCACGCTGGCTTGCCGGCGCCCATGGGCACTGCCAGCACCTTGCGTGAAACGGTGTATGGAGTCGCCGACGAGAGCACGTTGCAAGCCATCGAACACGAGCTGCGCAAAGACCGAGAGGTGCACCGCACCGATGACGGCGTGTTGCATGCCATCGACGACATGGGGTTTGCGCTGGGCTTCCGCATTACCCAGCGCAGGGCGCTGGCGCTGCCTGGGGAAATCAGCAATGCACCAGGCTCGACTACGCTACGCGAAGTCAACAGTCTGGGCGCCAGCAACGAGATGGCCGCCCTGCCTCGCAGCCTGTCCCATGTGGTGTACTTCGTGCCCGACGCCGACAAGGCCGAAGCGTTCTACACCCGGCTGGGGTTCGTCTGCACGGATCGCTTCATCGGCACGGGTCCCTTCCTGCGCCCGGCGGGCACGCTGGATCACCACACGCTGTTCTTCATCAACACGCCACCGTTCATGAAAGGTATCGAGCATTTCACCTTCCACATGGCGGGCCCCACTGAAGTGATGCTGGCGGGCACCCGCTTCGTCGAGAAAGGCTACCAGTCATTCTGGGGGCCCGGTCGCCATCAGTTGGGCTCGAACTGGTTCTGGTATTTCAACAGCCCCCTGGGATGTCACGTCGAGTACGACGCTGACATGGACTTGCACGATGACAGCTGGGCGCCCCGGGTCGAGCCCTCCAGTGCCGACACGTCTCAGTACTTCCTGTTTGAACACCGTGAGAAATGGATGCCGGGTGGCAAACCGGAATAGCCGAAAAGCACGCACACGCAGAGACCGCTGGGATAACAGCGGCCCCTGCGCCTTTTACAATTGCAGCGCGCGACCTGGTTACCAGAGCTTCCACGTGTAATCGATATTGACCCGCGTTTCATTGTCACTGCGGAAGGTCGCTGCAGCAGTCAGATCGTTTCGGTAGAAGTTTTGCCTTACACGCAGACTCAAACCTTTCACCGGTCCCGACTGCACGACATATGAGAGTTCGAGGTCTTTGGACGACTCCGACAAGTGGCTGCCTCCCAGACGTGGCAGGTTTATATGGCTGCCGTGCAGATATCGCAACATCCCTGAAAGACCGGGAATGCCCACCGCTGCAAAATCGTAGTCGTATCGCAGAGCCCAGGTGCGCTCATCAGGGTTGACGAAATCCGCGCTCATGGTGCCATCGCTGAGCACTACCGGCTCGCCGCCGGCGAGATACACCATCGCGGTATCACCCATCTGTCGCATGTAACCCAAGCCATAACTGTGTGGCCCGATCTGGTAGGTGAGCATCGCTCCTGCGCTCACGTTGTCTACCCTGCCCGCTTCTGCCCGGCCATCTTCTCGGCTGTTGAACACGCGGATATCCGTCTTGAGCTTGCCCGGCCCAAAAGGCAGCGCATGCAGCAATCCCGCAAAATCCTGTTGGTAGATGTTGCTCAGTTCGGCGTGGAAGTATCGCAGTGTCACGCTGGGTGACCATCGATAGTCACCACCCAGAATGTCGAACTGTGTCGAGCTGGCGCCCGGTGTGAAACGCCCATTGGGAGAGGCAATGTAGAGGGGCTGGTAGTCCGTGGAGTCCCGTTGATTGACCTTGTCCATGCGCCCAGCGTGCAGGGTGGCATTGGGTACATCCTCGGAGAGCAGATACACGCCCCTGAAGGATTGTGGCAGCAGTCGTGCCGGACTGGCCGTTATGACGGGCAGACTGGGAAATTGCGTCCCCAGCAACAGCCGAGTTTTGGATACCTTGGCTTTCAGAGTAGTCCCAAGCTCCGAATACTCGTCACGCGTCTTGCGAGTCACCGGGTTGAACTCGATCAATTGCGTCCCCGTGCGGTCTGGCGATGAATCCAGTTTCAGCCCAACCATTGCGGTCAGATCCAGACCAAATCCAACTGCGCCCTCGGTATAGCCGGACTGGGCGCGAAGAATGAAACCTTGAGCCCATTCTCGCGCCGCCGCGTAGGGGGTCTCGCCTTTGTAGTCTCGATCGAGATAGAAATTACGGCTGGTCAGTGTCACCGTCGAGTCAGACACCAGTGCTGCCTGGCTGACGCCAGCCAACAGCATGCCCATGCTGAACAGCCAGGGGCAATTGATCAACGCTTTCATAGCGAAGTCCCTGTTTATTATTTTTTTATCGGGCGGTCAGGCCAGGCTCGGTTGTTTGCAGATCGCCAGCCGGGCGGGGTTTCAACCCTCCTATCGCCAAGGCTGCGAGCACAAAGGCCCCGGCGAACAGCACATACAAATGAGCAGGCGCCCATTGAGCATCGATCAATTGCCCCGCTACCAACGGCGACAGAATCGCGCCTGTACGCCCGATGCCTATCCCCCATCCAAGGCCGGTGACCCGCTGCGAAGCGTCGTAAAGCGTTGGCGTCAATGCGTAGAGCCCTGCCACGCAGCCATTCACGAACACACCGATAGCCAACGCCAAGGCAAATGCGAGATTCAGGTTGGAGGTGAACTGTACGAACAGTGCCAGCAGCACGCTGTTGATGATCAGATAGCCGATCAGCACACGCGACAATTTGTACCGCGCGGCAAGCAAGCCAACCAGGGCCGTACCGACAATGCCGCCCACATTCAACAGCACCCCCCCGATGATCCCTTGCTGGTTGGACAAGCCTGCGGCGACCAGCAGCCTTGGGGTCCAGCTCATCACGAAGTAGAAGCCGAACATCACCAGGAAGAATGCCAACCAGATCAGCAAGGTGGAACGCAGCAAAGCCGGCGAAAACAGCTGGGCGAACGCCACCCGTAGTGGCTGATGCACTGACTGCCGGATCTGTGGCAATTCGACGATGGATGCCAACCGAACCCGGACAAGCAACCGGTTGATCTTGCGCAGCGCACCCTTTGGCTGGCGAGATGCGAGAAATACCAGGGATTCCGGCAACCATGCCACCAGCAGCGGAAGGGTCATGAGCGTGGCGATCCCACCGTAGAAAAACACCGCACGCCATCCCATGGACGGGATGATCTGCGCTGCGATCAATCCTCCCACCGTTGCGCCCAGGGCGTAAGCGGTCGATTGCAGACTGATCGCCAGTCCCCGCCATTTCTTGCTGGCGTACTCGCCGGCAACGACATAACTGCTGGCCAGCACTCCACCAATGCCCAGGCCTGTCAGCAGCCGCAATGCGGCAAGCATTTCCGGGGACGACGCCTGAGACGACGACACCATCCCTACGCCCGCTACGGTTACGCAGACCAGGATCAAAGGTCGTCTACCCAAGCGGTCCGCCCAGGGCGCGATGAACAGCGACCCAACCGCCATGCCTACGAGGCCGGCGCTGAGGAGGTAACCGAGTCGTATACCCGACAGCGCCCACTCGCTGGACACCGACGCCGCCGTGAACGCCATGACCAGTACATCGAAACCGTCCAGCATGTTGATCAGAAAACACAGGCCGACCACCCCCCACTGGAATCCAACCATGGGCTTTTCATCCATCAGTTGTCCGATCGACTTATCCATGGCAAAGGACTCCCAGGTCAGAGGAGCGATGAACAGCCAAACGCTGGGCAGCCGAAGCCGGCCCGGAATTGCGGGTGCGTAACAGGTGCATAGGGGTACCTTCTTGTTTTTGTTGTTTACCGGATACTCAATGCGCCTTGGCCATGCCAAGGTTCGGGGATGTGACTACCGAGAAATCTCACCCCCTGTCTCATGGGGCTCGCTATGCGCTCGAATGGTTGGCGTGACGCAACCGCTCGATAATCTTGCGCGCCCGATTGGCGCCCACGTCGACATGGATATCGATCATCGGGCGAGCACCGAAACGGCACATGTTCTGGTATTGCGCCTCGATCACTACCTTGTCTTCGTCAAAGGTCAACGCGGTCTGCTCGATGACCTTGGCCTTGATCGCCTCGTGATCGCTCTGCGGGTTGGTGGCCATGGTCCAGAAGTAATGGCTGGTGGTGTCGGTTTCCGGAGTGACGCCATGGAAGCCGCGCATGTGAAAGCCGCCACGCTGCGGATCATTCAAGTCGTCGGTGTTGGCGTCCACAGCGCCCGTCCAGATGCGCAGGTGGCTGACGTGAAACTCGATTTGCTGCCAACGGTCGACACGATCCTTGAAAGGGTATGCGGCGACGTAGGTGGGAGGCGGAACGGAACCCGGCATATGGCGAGTGACCGTAACCGATGCATCATCGCTCTCCACCTTCATTTCGGCATTCATGTGAATACTCGCGTTACCACCGATGGTGCGCAGATGCACGTAGCCCAGATGGCTTAGATCCATCAGGTTGTCATGAATGAGCTGATAAGGCGCATCGTAGTGGTATACATCGCCGTCAAACAGGTATTCGCCGCTGCTGTGCACCTCGTACGCGGGCGGCTCGCAGCTCGGCTCGGGGTGTTCGCTGCTACCGAACCAGATCCACACGATCTGGTCTCGTTCCCGCACATGGTACGCAGGCACCCTGGCCTTGCTGGGGATCTTTTCCTGCCCTGGGATTTCAATGCACTTGCCTTCGCCATTGAACAGCAATCCGTGATAGCCGCAGCGAAGCCCCTGCCCTTCAAGAGTGCCATTGGACAAGGGAAGTGCACGGTGACAGCAACGGTCTTCGAGTGCGGCCACCTGGCCATCGGCGGTACGAAACAGCACGATGGGCTTGTTCAATAAAGTGCGGGCGACAGGTGTGTCGGTGAGCTGCCAGCCCAAACCGGCCACATACCATTGATCAAGAGGAAAACTGGGCAAAGACGGCAATGCAGGTACTTCACATGCAAGGGCTTGGCTGCCTGGGGCGTTCATGGTGTTCTCCCGTATATCGCTGGTGTCAGGGTAGGGTTCAAAGATCCAGGACCAGGCATGGCGTTTTCGCCCGCGAGCAGCATGGCGTGAACTGGTCGTTGTTGGCGTGCTCGGCGTCGGTCATGAACCGGTCGCGATGATCGGGGATGCCCTGCACCACCCGAGTGATGCAGGACCCGCAAATGCCCTGCTCGCAGGAGGTCTCGATCTCGATGCCAGCTTCGTCCAGCACCTCGAATACCGAGCGATCGGCCGGAATATGAAAGACCTTGCCTGACCGCGCGAGCTGCACTTCGAAGGCCTGGTCCGCGTCATGGTCTATCGGCGTCGCCGCAAAGAACTCCCGGTGCACCTGGGCCTGCGGCCAACCTGCCGTTGCGGCACAACCGAGGATGTAATCCATGAAGCCGCCCGGGCCGCACACATAGAGATGCCGGCCCGGCTCAGGACCTTGCAGCAAGGCGTGGGCATCCAGAGTGGATGGCACCACACTACTGTCGTCATGCAGCACCACCCGCTCGGTAAATACCGCTTTGCTCAGGTCATCGAGAAACGCCGCGCGGTCGGCGGAGCGAAAGCAGTAATGCAGCTCGAAATCCGCACCTTGGCGGTCGAGTTCGTGAGCCATGGCGAGCATGGGTGTGATACCGATACCCCCTGCAATCAGCAGGTGCCTGGTTCCATTACCTGCCAACGGAAAGAGATTGCGCGGCTCGCTGATCTGCAAAGTGTGGCCTTCCTGCACGGCATCGTGCAGCGCCTGGGACCCACCGCGCGATGACGGGTCCCTGAGCACACCGATCAGATAGCGATGACGCTCCTGAGGTGGATTGCACAATGAGTACTGGCGAACGACACCGCTGGGCAAATGCACATCGACATGGGCACCGGCAGTGAAGGCCGGCAAACACTCCCCATTGGCGAGGCACAATTCGAAACTGCAGATCCCGTCGGCGACGATGGATTTGCGTTTGACAAGAACTTGGAGCATGAGACGACCCTCCACCTCGAAAGTGGCTGCAAAAGACGAACGAAAATCGAGCGGGCGAAGGGGGTTATGGCGGGCTGGTGGCCGTTGGCAGACGGTGCAGATCAGGCTTGTTGGCGATGCGGTTCATTGAGGGCTACCTGATAATTATTTTTGTTGGGGCGGCTGTCGCCTATGATGCGAGCTGCCCGCGCACGGCGCGCGGCTGAAAGTAGAATCCGATTATTTAGTTGCGGTGTCAACTAGTTTGGCCGTACCGTTCATCGTCCTTGAAGGCAGCTCCCCCATGGTGGAAACCCATAAGCTGGATCTGGATCGCTACGTTCCAGCCATGCTCACTTTTTTGGCGAACAAGCTCGCTACCGGTGCCTCGCTCAGCTACCGCAAGCATTTCGGGATAGGCGTTGTGGAATGGCGACTGATTGCCCTGCTGGCGGTGGAAGATAAGATCACTGCCAATCGCATCTGCCAGGTTATCGGCCTGGATAAAAGCGCGGTCAGTCGATCGCTGCAGGTTCTGGAAGCGGCTGGGCGAATTTCGGGCGAGATAGATAGCAAAGACGCACGTCGCTATACGGTAAGCCTCACTGCCGAGGGCAAGGCGTTGCATGACCGGGTGCTGAAGGTCGCGCTAGAGCGCGAGCGGCGACTGCTGAGTGGTTTTTCGCCGGCAGAAGTCGACACGCTGGTCACCCTGCTGGCACGCCTGCAGACAAACGTCGCCTACGTAAATGACTACGATCCGCCTGCAGACGCCTGAGGATCATCAGCCGCATCATAAGTTTTTCGTGCTACTGGCAAGGCAATCTTGTCGGTGGTTCTCCGGAATGGCCTCGACGTTGAAAGATTTTGGATGGCAACAGCGTGGAAGCTAGGCAGATGACTTAGCCGAACGGGCACGCACAAACCCCGGAATCCCCAACCCCAAACTCTCCCGCAACGTCGTCCCCTCGTAAGCCGTGCGGTACACCCCGCGCTCTTGCAGCAACGGAACAACCTCCTGAGTGAATCGCTTGAACTGCGACGGGTGCCCAATGTAGATATTGAACCCATCCACCGCACGCGCTTCGAACCAGTCCGCCATCTTTCGAGCGACCGTTTCCGCTGATCCCACGAATGCACCCGGCCGCAACTGCCGGCCGAATTCCACGGCCTGGCGCAGCGTGAATCCTTTTTCCCTCGCTTGATCGGCGATCCGTTTGGCGACCGTGAAGAAGCTGCTGCGCGCGGCTTCGAGGCTTTCCTGTGGGAAAGGCGCGTCAAGATCGTACTGACTGAAGTCGTGCCAGCCGAAGTTGCGACCGAACTCCTTGAGTGCGAGCCCGAAGCTGTGGTCGACTTCATGATAGTGCCGCTCGATTTCACGCGCGTTGTCGTCGGTGTCGCCTACATGGATTTCAGCGCCTGGCATGACCAATAGCTGCTCGGGATCTCGCCCCAGGCGCTCCGCCCTCCCCTTGATATCGCGGTAGAACGCCTGGCCCTGCTCGATGCTGGCCGCGTGGGTGAACACGACATCGGCGGTGGCGGCGCCCAGTTCTCGGCCCTGCTCGGAATCGCCTGCCTGGAATATGACGGGCTGCCCCTGCGGGGAGCGCTGGATGTTCAACGGGCCGACCACGGAAAAATGTTCACCCTGGTGGTTTAGCGCATGCAGCTTGCTCGCGTCGAGAAACTGCCCAGTCTGCCGATCGCGTACGAAGGCATCTTCCTCGTAGGAATTCCACAAGCCCTGGACGACCTGCACATGTTCTGCAGCCCGGCTGTACCGGGTGTCGTAGTCAAAATGTTCGTCCCGGCTGTAATTTCCTGCGGTGCCTGCATCGCCACTGGTGACCACGTTCCACCCCGCCCGCCCTTTGCTGATCAGGTCGAGCGACGCGAGTCGACGCGCGACGTTGTAAGGCGAGTTATAGGAGGTAGTTAGTGTGCCCACCAAACCCAGGCGCCGGGTGGTGACCGCGAGCGCGGATAGCAGCGTCAGGGGTTCCAGCCGATTGAGATAGTGTGAGGGAGAGCCTGGCGTGATGAACTGGCTGTCGACGATGAACATCAGGTCAAACAGCGCGGCCTCTGCCTGTTGCGCGATGTCGATGTACCAGTCGACATTCACACTGGCGTCAGCCGGCAACTCGGGGTCCAGCCAGAGGTTGTGCCGACCCGGGTCGCCGCAGCCCATTGTCAGAGCACCGAGTTTGAGCTTTCGTGACGTCATATTGATCGTGTTCCTTGCAAGTAGGTAAAAGCCTTGAGTGCTGCCAGCCGATTCAGGGCTGAGCTTTTGCCACAGCGGGCTGGAGCGACGCTGCGAAGGAGTCGTCGAACAGACTCGCCGCAGGGTAGGCCTTGACCAGACCCAGGCTGGCGAAGAAGTCCACGGTCTTCTGGGCCTGGATGGGGGCTTGTGGGCTCAGCGGCTCGACGGTGGTTCGCGCACGGGCAAACCAGGCTCGTGAGATGTCGGCGTCCGCGCGGGTGCGCTTTGACCAGGCGTCGGCATAGGCGTCCGTGTTGGCAGGATTTTGCAGTGTCCAGTCGCGAGCCTTCTTCAATCGCTGCAGGAAATCGCTGATCAGTGCACGCTTGGGATCGATGACTTTGGCGTTGGCGGCAATGAAACTTTGCGCAGGAATCAGCCCGTCTGCCGTCGCCAGGATGCGCGCGCCCTGCCTTTCCTGTTGGGTGACGTAAGGTTCCCAGGTGGCAATCACGTCCACTGAACCACCGTCCAAGGCATGAGAGGCGTCCAGGGCGCTGAGATAGCGCAGGTCCAGCAAGTCTCTCGGAACCCCCGCCTTGTCCAGCGCAGTAAATAACAACTGCTGGCTCCAGGAGCCTTTCCAGATCGCGGCGCGCTTGCCTTTGAGATCTTCGATACTGCGTATGGGTGAGTCCTTGCTCACCAGGATGGCAACGCCATCGAGGCTCTGGCGACCTACAGCAATAACCTTGATTGGCGCACCCAGGGCGCCTAGAAACAGAGCAGGCGCGTCACCAAGCAAGCCGATATCCAGACTGCCGACGTTCAGGGCCTCTGCGACGGGCGATCCTGCAGTGAATTGTTTCCACTCAAGGGTGTAAGGCAGGTCATTCAGCACGCCTGCCGCTTCCATGACAGCTTGTGCGTTATAGCTCTGGTCTCCCACTACCAGCGTCTGCGCGCTCGCCGAGAGGCAGAGCAAGGACGTGGCCACTCCGATCGCCAGTTTTTTTAGGTAACGCACGGTTGTCTCCAGAGCCCATTCAGGACGGTGAGGATCGATCCGCGCGTGCGGTCTCGGGGAAATTTAGGTGTGGTCGGCAGCGATGCCGTCAGTGCTTCGAGAGGAGAATTCCTGTGGACGCCGCGACAAGATAGAGATGCTCGGGCAAGAGGTGAAATACCCAATGCGCATAATCCTATTACCAAAGATGCGTTGTGCGCATTTCGGGCGAAGGCGAGAGATGTTTGATAGAGAAGGCAGGACAGCATCATTCCCTTGCTGCCCATGCCGATCTGCTTATTAACATCTGACAAAGTCGAGATAGAATCTCGCAGTCAAAACAGGGAAGCAGCGAACACATGGACGTCATTCAGCAGCTACAACCACTGCTCAACAGCAGTTACAGCATTTTGGTTGCGGCCGCAGCCACGCTGGCAGTGCTTGTGAAGATTTTGTCTCACATCAACAAGGCAATGGACTGGCACGATAAGCACTTCGTCCGCAAACGCTTGTCCCACCTCAGAGACATTCGATCAGGTGCGACCAACACGAGGCTCATTCGATATCTGGATGACGCTACGGAGCTTGAGCTGTTTCGAATCGCCTCCGGCGTCAGCACTAGCCGCTCGAAGATGGAGTACCTACTCGAGCTGGATGAAACTGGGCGGTGGAACCGCATGCAGCTGCGAAGCCTTTCAAAATTTGTGGCAATGCAGCCTGGTAGCGACACTCCAGTCTTGTCGGTGACCCCCTTGGATAAATTGAGCGCCTGGACGGGCGGTATCAGTACACTTCTTACTCTGTTGTTAGGCGTCGGGTGTATGACTCTGATGGCCAGTACCGGTGTGCCGCTCATGTGGATTTTCGGGCTGTTGCTGTTTGGATTGGCAATTCTGTTCGCAAGGTATTTGGCGACGGACTGTATCGACTACCTTATCGTGACACGGGCGCAGCGATACCTGAGCTTGCAAGCCCAGATGACGGAGACTGACCAGTGATCATCAGCCGATCATATAACCACTGGGGTGCGAGTGCCGCGGAAAAGCCCTGATACCGCCCGATTTCCAGGCATCGCACTCAACACTCACAGCGCGCCTCTACCGACTCCATTACCCACCCGAACAATGTCAGCCATCACCGCCAAGGCAATTTCCGCCGGGGTTTTGCTGCCCAGCCGCAAGCCCACCGGCGCGCTGATCCGCTCGATCGCCTCATCATCCAGGCCGCCGATGCGGCGCACGCGTTCCAGGCGTTTCTCGCTGGTGCGCTGCGAGCCCATGGCGCCAATGTAGAACGCAGGCGTTCTCACCGCTTCAAGTAGCGTCAGGTCGTCCAGGCGGGGATCGTGGGTCAGCGCGACGACGGCGGTACTGGCGTGGCAGCCGCCATTGGCGATGAAGGTCGCTGGGAGCTGCTCGATAACTTTGACCCCTTCGAGGTCAAAGCCAGCAAGCAGCTCGGTGCGGGGGTCACAGACGATCACTTCATAACCCAGAGACACGGCAAAGCTTGCGCAGAACTCTGCGACAGGCGAGAGCCCCGCTATCAATAGCCGCCGCGCCGCGCCGATGCGAATCGTGATTTGCCGCTCGGACAGTTCGACCGTCGAACCCTGTGCAGAGCAGACGTCGAGTGTCCGGTCAAGGGTGTCCAGAGAAACCGTGCGGATGATCCGCTGCTGGCCCTGGAGCGCCTGCAACATCAGGGAAAAATGTTCGAGCGCCTCGCAGCCGGGGACGAACTGCTCAACCAGGACGTCCAGCACTCCACCGCAGGGTAGCTTCAAAGACGGCGCCAAGCCCCCTTCCCCATAGCGAACGACCTGGTTGTCAGGCCCGAATTCGTCACGGCTAAGGCGTTCTAGGAAATCATCTTCCACGCACCCGCCGGACAGCGATCCGCAGAAACGCCCATCTGCCAAGGCAACGAGCATCGCACCCGGCCCGCGCGGCGCGGAGCCATACGTCGAAAGAACGGTAGACAGGCACACGGATCGTCCCTGCTCAAGCCATTGCTGTGCTTGCTGGACGACTTGGAGGTCGAGACTGTTCATGGGAGTTACGGTCCGCTGTATTGGCAACATCCCCTGGTGAATGGGGCGTAATTACCCGGTTTAGTATGAAGGCGAGTCGCCTCGCAGAATTGCCTGATCTGGGCGGGTTCTTGCCTATTCCTTGGGACCTTGGGTCTGAGCGGACACCTCGTTGGGTCGGGCTTTACTATTGCGGTCTACGCTCGGAATAGGCAATAAAGACGTCTGTTCAGGCAATTTTCCCCTCGATTGCCCTGCAATACTGGCGTCGATGAAACCCAGTCGTGCAACGTGGGCCTGATCCGTTTAGATGCTCTTGAACCAGCTGCGTTAATTAGGGCGTTCTGGCGCTTTCTTCAGCCTCTTTCCACACCAAGCATGGAGGAAGAGCTTGTGGCTCACCGTGAACACCCCACCGATTCTATCGAGCTGCAAAGCAGCTCCTCCGGCAATGCCGAGCCGCTCGTGGCCAACGATACCCGCAGGCTGGCCCAGGCCCTTAGCCGGTGGGCACGCAACGACGGTGATCACGAAACGCCCGTACCTGGCCTCACGCTGCACCGCCGTCATAAACTCACCATGCCCCTGCACTGTATCTACGGTCTGGGCCTGGGCCTGACCGTGCAAGGGCGCAAACAGGTGATCGTCGGCGAAGAGTTGATGACCTATGGGCCGGGGCAATCGATGGTCACCAGCGTCGATATGCCGGTGATTTCCAATGTCATCCAGGCCAGCGTCGCACAGCCTTTTCTAGGCATGATGCTGACCTTCGAGAATGCGCTGGTCGTCGAAATCGCCGAGCGGCTGCAGTTGTCGCAGAGGCTCAAGGACGAGGCCTTCAAACCCTTGTCCGTGAATGATCTGGACAGCGGTGTGCTGGATGCGCTCGAACGCCTGATTGCACTGTTCGATCAGCCCGAACTGCTTAAATCACTGGGGCCGTTGATCAAGGAAGAGATCATTATCAAGCTGATGAATGGCGCTCATGGGCCTCATTTGCTTCATGTCGTCAGCGCAGGGTCGCCCAGCCAGAACATCGCCAAAGCCGTCGCCTGGCTCAAGCTTCATTACAGCGAGGCGCTGCGCATGGATGATCTGGCGGCCATTGCCCATATGAGCCCTTCCACTTTCCGACAGCACTTTCGTACCGTTACGGGAATGAGCCCCTTGCAGTATCAGAAACAACTGCGCCTGCAGGCCGCACGCCAGTTGATGTACAGCGAAAACATCGATGCCAGTAGCGCAGGCGGTCTGGTGGGCTATGAAAGTTCTTCCCAATTCAGTCGCGAATACAGCCGCCTGTTCGGCCATCCACCGCAGCGCGATATCAAGCGCATGCGGGTTCAATAACTTCACGAATCAAAATAAATCGTTTTAGGCAATCATGACCCTGAATAGGGCAAGCCCGATTTCGTGATTCCTTTTAACGTGGGCTACCCCTTTATCGGAGCCCCTGTCATGGCCTCACTTTTCGATCCGCTCGCCGTAAAAGGCGTCACACTGCGTAACCGTATCATCGCCTCGCCCATGTGCCAGTACCAGGCACGGGATGGACTGCTCAACGAATGGCACCAGGCCCACTACGCCATGCTGGCACGTGGCGGTGCGGGGCTGGTGATCGTCGAAGCCACCGCTGTAGCCCCCGAAGGTCGAATCACGCCGGGCGATGCGGGCTTGTGGAGCAACGAGCACGTACCCGGTTTTGCAGCCGTCGCCGCGTCGATCAAGGCGGCTGGCAGCGTTCCCGGCATTCAGATCGGGCATGCAGGCCGCAAGGCAGGCTGCACACCCCCCTGGGAAGGAGGCGCGCCGCTGGAACGCTCCGATCCGCAAGCGTGGACACCGGTAGCCCCCAGCCCCCTGCCCTATGTGCCTGGCTCGGATTACGTACCGGCGGAACTGACTCAGGAACAGATCCTGGTGACTCAACAAGACTTCGTCGACGCGGCCGTTCGTGCACGACAAGCCGGTTTCGAGTGGCTTGAACTGCACTTCGCACACGGCTTTCTCGGGCAAACGTTCCTGTCACCGCAATCGAACGTCCGTGAGGATCAGTACGGCGGTCCGTTGGAAAACCGTGCCCGGTTTCTGCTCGAAACCCTGAAAGCGGTGCGGGAGGTGTGGCCGGAACATCTGCCGTTGACCATGCGCCTGGGCGTGACCGAATTCGGCGAAAACACACATCAGTCGTTTTCCGAATCCCTGCAGCTTCTGAAGTGGGCAAAGGAAGCGGGGTTGGACCTGGTCGACGTAGGGCTGGCCCTCACCAGCGCCAATGATCCGGTACCTTGGGGCCCCAACTTCATGGTCCCGTACGCTGAACGCGTGCGGCTGGAGACAGGCCTGCCGGTTGCGACGAGCTGGATGATCACTGACCCGAAAGAAGCTGACGCTTTCGTCCGTGAGCACAAGCTGGACCTGGTGTTCTTCGCTCGTACGCTACTGGCCAACCCACACTGGCCCTTCCATGCTGCTCGGGAGCTGGGGATAGAGAAACCCGAAGCGGTGCTGCCCACGCCCTATGCGTTCTGGCTGCAGAACTGGTCGGCCTGAGTGCGTTTCGAAAGCCCTGATACCGTTGGTATCGGGGCTTTTTTTTTCGTGACTTCAATGAATCAGGCGTTTGCTGCGAACATCATCTCACGTGTCATGTCTGTGACCGTGATGCGCCACGCCTTGGAGAATACCAAAGGCTCGCTCATCCAAGCCTCAATCCGAAATTGCCTATCTATTTAGCTCGGGAGGTGAGATGTTGTTGAAATGTGCGTCCCACCCTGCGTCGTATCCTGCCGCACAGGCATTTCTGATTTCATGCTTTTGAAATCGTGACGGGGCAAGGATGCATGACTATCTCAATAGTGATTCTTTGTGGAGCTCGAGAAAACACTCGATTTCTTCAACAGTTTTGCGATGCCGGCGAAGACTGGCAGATAAGCTTTTTCGACAATACCGCGTCGGTAGTCAGCTACCTGAAAGAGCATTCGGTCGAACTCATTATCGTCAGCATGACCCGCGGACGATTCAGAGATCTCGTAGGATTCGCTGCGTTTTATGAATTGGTGTCGGCCACACCCATCTTGATGAGTGGAACGGGAGCCCAGCGCATAGCCGCCGAGGCTTTCGTCGCTATGGGTGCGCAGGGTTTCAGCTCCACTGAGCCGAAAGAACAGGGTATCGGCGTCCAGCTGATTCGCGATCTGGTCTTGCGCTTTCGCATGCTCAGGCAAATGGAGCTGCGCGCGGTGCGAGCCGAGGTCACGCTCAATGCCATCAGCGATGGCGTGATCGGCGCCGATGCCAACGGCAACGTCGATTTCATGAATCCGGCTGCGGAAGTGCTGACTGGCTGGTCCAGCGCCGAGGCCAAAGGACAATCCATCACCAAAGTGATGTCCATTGATATCAACGACCCGCTTGGAGATGAGCTACATCCTGTGCAATTGGCTATGCAGCAGCGTTCGGCAGCGGGTCTGAGTGCGGGGGCGGTACTGATAAAACGTAATGGCAACCGGGTGGATATCGAAGATTCAGCTGCTCCGATCATTGATGATCGGGGTGATCTGACTGGCGCCGTGGTGGTGTTTCATGACGTCTCCGAGGCGCGCGCCATGAAAGTGAAAATGACCTACTTGGCCGAGCACGACTACCTGACTCGGTTGCCCAATCGAGTGTTGTTCCAGGATCGTCTGGAACAGGCCGTCCGCACCGCACGGCGCGATAATCAACGCTTGGCCGTGATGTTTATCGACCTCGACAATTTCAAGTACATCAACGATTCGCTCGGCCATACGGTAGGCGACCAACTTCTGTTCGCTGTGGCGACCGCCATGACCCGCAGCGTTCGGGCTTCGGATACCGTAAGTCGTCAGGGCGGCGATGAGTTTGTGGTGTTACTGCCAGCTTTGCAGGTGGACGATAACGTCGAAGTCATTGCCAAGAAGATTTTGGAAGCCATCAATGCGGGGCATCAGATAAACCAAAGTACGCTCCATATATCTGCCAGTATCGGTATCAGCTTTTTCCCCACCGATGCTTCCAACGTTGAAGACCTGATCAAGCATGCCGACACCGCGCTTTACGATGCCAAAGTAAAAGGCCGTAATCGCTATCAATTTTTCCGACCTACCATGAATGCCAATGTTGTGGAGCGTCAGGCCATCGAAGCTGACTTGCGCAATGCCCTGCGGCTTGACCAGTTCATGCTTTATTACCAACCCAAAGTGGATCTGAGTACAGGCCAAATAACTGGGGTGGAGGCCTTGTTGCGCTGGTCACATCCGCGCGAGGGCATAATCGCCCCTTCACGCTTCATCGCTATTGCCGAAGACAGCAGGTTGATCATTCCCATCGGTAACTGGGTGGTACAGACGGCGTGTCGGCAAATTCGCCGATGGGAGCAGCAGGGGCTGAAAAATGTCTGCATTGCCGTCAACGTGTCGACGATCGAGTTGGCGCACGCCGGTTATGTGAATGACATCCAGTCGATTCTCCAGGAAACGGGGATCGCCCAAGGTACGCTGCAACTTGAGTTGACCGAAAGCGTGCTGATGTCCGACCTGCCCTTCAATCGCCGAATATTGGCGAGTCTCAAGAGCGCTGGCCTGAGTCTGGCGCTGGACGACTTTGGCACCGGTTACTCCAGCCTGGCGTATCTCACTCAACTGCCGTTCGACGTCTTGAAGATTGATCAATCCTTCATTCGACATGTTGATTCGCGCTCAGATAACGCTGCAGTGGTCGCCGCGATTCTCGCCATGGGCACGAGCCTGCAGCACTGTGTAGTAGCGGAGGGTATCGAGGATGTCCTGGAACTCGGTTTCTTGCAGCGCAATGGCTGTCATGAAGGGCAAGGCTATCTGTTCAGCCGGCCACTGAACGAGCTCCAGATGACCACGTTACTCATCGCCGGCAGCATAGACATGCCGTCGGCTCTCGACAGCCATTGATGATGCGTATCTGATTTTCCTGCTCTGGCGTGCCCTCGCAATCCGACTGAACTTTGCTTTCTTCGCCCCCCTCAATTGGCAAACCCTCACGAGTCATATCCATGCTTCCACACAGCAGACAAGGCCACGGGGCGCCCACCTTCGTGCTGATGCATTACCTGGGCGGGTCCCACCGCACCTGGTTTCCTACCCTTCCCTATCTCGACGGCGAACATGAGTGCATAGCGATCAACACGCCGGGATTCGGCGATGCGGCGCAGGTCAAGGGGTATAGCGTCGAAGCAATGGTCACGCACGTGGATCAATGCATCCGGGAACTGGGCCTGACGAACTGCGTGTTGGTGGGTCATTCGATGACAGGCAAGGTTGCCGTGGTGCTGGCGTCACGCCGGCCCGACTACCTGAGCGGGCTTGTACTGGTCGCGCCCTCGCCTCCTGGCCCACAGCCGATGAGCGATGCCGACCGAGACCAGCAGCGTGCTTACGCAAAGACCCGGCCCGAGGCTGAAGCCTTCGTCGATGAATCCAGCACGCTGCGTCTGCCTGACGACGTTCGCGAAGTCGCCATCGCCGATGCCCAACGGCTGAACCTCGATGCCTGGCGCGCCTGGGTCGATCACGGCAGTCGTGAAGACTGGACTGCTCGATTGGGCACGATCGATTACCCGGTGCTACTGGTCTGTGGCGAGCTCGATGAGCAGGTGCCGGGGCCCGAAGAGCAGCGCCGCACCACGCTGGCGGCCTTTACGCGCAGTACGTTGGAAGTCATTCCGAACGCGGGTCATCTGATGCCGATGCAGACGCCTCAGGCGCTGGCGAAGTTGATGCTGACGTTCGCGAAGGAACAGTGCAGCAAATGATCATCCTCTAGCTACACCCGGTTTGAAACATGCATTTGAACGCCGCCATGTCGGCATAATCGTTGAGCGAGGTGAATATGGATCTGGGAATCAAAGGCCGCGTTGCACTCATTACCGGTGCCAGCGGCGGCGTTGGCTTGGCGACTGCCAGACAGCTGCACGAAGAAGGCGTGCAACTGGTGTTGAGTGACATGGATCAGAAGAAGCTGGAAGAGGCCTACACCTGGTTGAAAGCCGACAGCGTGTTCGTGGCCGCCGACATGACCCAGCAGGACCAAGTGGCGCGCGTCGTCGAGGCTGGTCGAGACAAGTTCGGCAAGATCGACATCGTCGTTCACACTGCGGGCGTCACGGGTGCCAAGGGCGATCCGCTGGAGCTCTCGGACGAGGACTACCTCGAAGCCTGGAACACGGACTTCTTCTCTGCCGTCCGCGTTGCTCGGGCAACCATCCCTGATATGCGCAAACACAACTGGGGCCGCTTCGTCTGCATCACGTCCGAAAACGCCGTGCAGCCGTACTGGGAAGAAGCGGTCTACAACACCGCCAAGGCCTCGCTGGGTGCGTTCATCAAGAACCTGTCCTACAAGGAAGCTGCTCACGGCGTGCTGTGCAATACCGTGGCCCCAGCGTTCATCGAGACACCCATGACCGATGGGATGATGAAGAAGCGCGCCGAAGAGCTGGGTGTGTCCTTCGAAGAAGCCATTGAAAGCTTCCTCGAGGAAGAGCGTCCTGGCATCGTCCAGAAACGCCGGGGCAAGCCAGAAGAAGTGGCCGCCGCCATCGCGTTGCTGGTGTCTGAACGCGCGTCCTTCATCAACGGCAGCAACCTCCGCGTCGACGGTGGTTCGGTGCAGGCGCTGCAGAACTGACCGATGGTGGATCGCTGGTTTTAGTTCAGGACCGGATTCAGTAGCCCGCCTTGCGGGCTATGGATTCAAGTAGATGAGATCTGCGCCGCGCAGGTGTCATGCCAGTCGATATTCAACAGTCAGGTGACTGATCTCATGCACAGACTTCAGTGCGGCTCTGACGTCATCTGCAGAGCGTCCATAATCGCCGTGCACGCTGACAATCGCGGCTCGCGCCTGCGGACCGACCCGCCAGACGTGCAGGTCAGTGATGTCAAAGCCTTCGCTCTGCTGCAGCAGTTCGCGAATCTCCTGCGCCACCTGTACATCTGTCCTGTCCAGCAGTACAGCCGCGGTGTCTTTCATCAATGAATACGCCCAGCGGGCGATGACCACGGCACCTACCAGACCGATCAATGGGTCGAGCCATACCCAACCCAGGAACTTGCCGGCCAGCAGTGCAGCGATGGCCAGCACCGACGTGACTGCATCAGCCATGACGTGCACGTAAGCCGAGCGCAGGTTGTTGTCCGTACCATGGGCCGGTTCGTGGTGATGATGATCATCGTGACCATGGCCATGACCATGGCTGTGACCGCCGGCCGATAGCAGTAGCGCACTGATGATATTGACGATCAAGCCGACAACCGCAATAAGCGTCGCGGTGCCAAACTGAACCGACGTCGGTTGGAATAGGCGCATGACCGACTCGACGCCGATACCCGCTGAAACCAGACCCAGAACGAGCGCTGAGGCGAACCCACCCAGATCCCCTACCTTGCCCGTGCCGAAACTGAAGGCATCGTTGGCCGCATGTTTGCGTGCAAATCCATAGGCTGCCGCGGATATTCCCAATGCAGCTGCATGGGTGGCCATATGGAAGCCGTCGGCAAGCAATGCCATCGAACCGGTGAAGTAACCGGCCGCGATTTCGCCGATCATCATCACCACGGTGAGGGCCACAACCCACAGCGTACGCCGAGCGTTGTGATCATGGTCAACGCCGAGGAAGTCATGACTGTGGCTGTGCTGGAGCGAGGCATTGGTCATGGCGATGTCATTTCCCGTAGCGGCGAACGGCTTCGAGCAGTTCCTCGGTGCCTTTGGCTCGTTCTTCATCGCTCAAGCCAGGCTTGGCAACGTGCTCCCAGGCATGGTCCTCGATGATCTCGTCAAGTAAACCGTTCATGGCGCCGCGGGTGGCTGCCACTAAATGAAGGGTCTTGGCACAGTCGGCGTCACCCTCAAGAGCCCGTTCGATGGCCTGGACCTGGCCAGCGATACGTTTGACCCGTTTGAGCAACTGTTCTTTCGCCGCTTTGGTGTGCGCCATACCCTACCCCCCTACCCTATATTGGAGGCATCATGCGCTGTGGCACCCGTGATCGCAAGTCTGTGTCGATAGCCGTCAACTGAAACCGCCTGTTCAAGGCGGTTTGTGTCAGTCCTGCCACGCCTCATGGCGCGATGAAACGGTCCTCGTCCACCACAATATCCTGATAGGCATCCTCTGCCTCGGCATGCTGTGCAGCCCACACCCGATAAGTACCTTTGCCTATCTTGAAGCAACCTCCGTCAGGTCCTTCCTGGTACCTGGCGAACACCCGCGGCTCCAGTTCCAGCTCGGCAATACTGTGCTGCCCGGCGTTCAGGTCGACTTTGGCGAAGCCCGCCAGCCTGCGGACGAAACCCTCCTCGCCTAGCCTGGCCACGTAACACTGGACGACCACCTTGCCCGCCCGCTTGCAGCTGTTCATGACCTGCACAGACGCCTTGATGTGCTCCCCGTACGCCACGTTCAGTCCGGAAATCTCATACTGGGTATAGGACAACCCGAAGCCGAATGGGAACAATGGCTTGAGCTGCTCGCGCGCGAACCAGCGATAGCCGACGTCCGAACCTTCAATGTCGTAATCGATCGGGATGATACCGCCCTTGCGCGGCATACCAGGGTTGGAGGTGGTGGTTTCGGGGTCTATCTGCTCGGGTCTGGGCAGTTGTGATTCGCTGGCTGGGAAGGTCAGCGGCAGATGGCCGGAGGGATTGACCCTGCCAAACAGGATCCCGGAGATGGCTGCGGCAGCGCCTGAACCGGGGTACCAGACGGCCAGAATCGCACCCACCTCATCTTTCCAAGGCATGAGCACCGGGCCGCCGGATTGAATGACCACCACGGTAGCTCTGTTTGCCGCTGCGACCGCGCCAATCAGCGCGTCCTGGTTACCCGGCAGACCGAGGCCTACGGCATCCAGGCCTTCGGAACGCCACTCCTGAGCGAATACGATCACCACGTCGCTGCGGCTGGCCTCGAACACCGCCAGATCGATGTCGCTGCCGTCGAGGAAGGTCACCTCCTCGGCCGAACTTTCCTCGGCGATGGCGGCGACCAAAGGAGCAGGTTGATAAACCTTGTCCACACCGACACCCATGATCGTGGTGCCTTGCTTCTTGAGGCTGCCCAGCGGCGTGACGGCCGAAGATCCGCCGCCACACAGGACGCCATGGTCAGCGTGCTCGCCGATGACCAGTATCCGTTTGCGTTTCTGCGGGATAGGCAAGCATCCGGCATCGTTCTTCAGTAGCACGATGCCTTCTTCGGCCTGACGTTGCGCGATCAGCTTGTGAGCGCTGAAATCGATCGGCTGAGGCTTCGACTCAGCCTCGGCCTGGTCGAAAATACCCACTGCCAGCAGGCTGGTGAGGATCCGGGTGACCATGTCGTCGATACGCGATTGCGGCACCCGGCCGTCCTTGACTGCGTTGCGCAGAGCCTGGCCGAAATATGCCTGGTCGTCCAGGTTGGCGCCCGACTGCACGTCGAGTCCGGCGAGCGCGGCCTTTACCGTGGAATGGGTCGCGCCCCAGTCAGACATAACCCAACCTGGGTAATGCCACTGCCCCTTGAGTACGTGGTTCAGGAGAAACTCGTTCTCCGACGCGTAGTCGCCGTTGATCAGGTTATATCCCGGCATCACCGCGCCAGGGCTACCCAACTCGATGGCGATCTGGAACGCAAGGAGGTCCGATTCGCGCATGGCAGGCTCCGACAGATTGGAGCTGACCATCACTCGCCCAGTCTCCTGCCCGTTGGCGATGAAATGCTTCACCGTGGACACCACGCCCTGCGCCTGGATGCCGGCGACCGAATGGCCTCCCATTACACCGGAGAGCAGTGGATCCTCGGAAACGTATTCGAAGTTTCGGCCGCAGCGTGGCTCACGGATCAGATTGATGCCGCCCGCCAATTGCACGTTGAATCCTTTCGCGCGCGCTTCGCGACCGACCAGAGCGCCGCTTTCATAGGCCAACCGGGTGTTGAAAGACGCACCCAGGGCCAGTGAACTGGGCAGGCCGGTGGCGTGATCGCCCGGACGCACATTACCGATGTTACTGATGCCAAGGCTCGCGTCAGCCTGCTGCATGGCCGGGATGCCCAGGCGCGGGATGGCTGGGTAATAAGCGGCGGAGCCAATGGCACCCGCAGGCTTCTGCGTATCCCCGACGGGAATGGCCATCGGGCCGGACAACCAGGAAAACTTCTCGTCTTCGCTCATTTGGGTGACAAGACGCTGTGCCTGCGCGCGCAGGGTTTGAGCATCGGCAAAGATGGCGGGGTGCAAACTGTTCTGCGGTGTACTGTTCATCAGTCGGATTCCGAATTGCCGTTTATCAAAGTGACCCCTGTCGGGAAGAACCGTTTCAGCCAGTTCAAGGCACGCGACGTTCCGCCGCGCACCGGCAGCCACACCGCCTCGAACTAAATCGCTTCAGCTGAACCAAAGCTCAGATCGTTCAAGTTCCCGAAGCCCACCTGCATGTCCACTGACCACGCTTACCATTTCACCGAGGACCAGCGCCCGAACGTTGCCGGTGCGCCCTATCTTCCGCCACACACCCTTGGCCGTCGGGTGGCCTATGTAATCGTTGCGCTGCTGATGAGCCTGTCAGGCACGTTCGGCAACAGCTTGATCACCGAAAACCTGGCGCAACTGGCCGGCGGCTATTCGGCGTATTCGGCCCAGATGGTCTGGCTCACTGGGGTGTTCGTCGGCGTGGGTGCCTGCAGCAACCTGTTCGTGATCAAGGGGCGACAGCAGTTCGGGTTGCCGCTCATGCTGTTCGGCGCCCTTGGGCTCTACGCGCTGGCGGCAGCGGCGGATGTGCTGTTCGCCAATCTGACCACCGCGATACTGTCCCGCGCTGCGAACGGGCTAGCCACCTCGACGGCGGTGGCTTCAAGCGTCTATTACCTCATGTCGGCGCTACCCCAGAGCAAACGGATTCTGGCGGTGGCGACGCCCATCGCCTGTGTCCAGCTGGCTCAGCCACTGGCACGCCTGGTGCCGGTCGACTTTCTCGTTGCCGACGGCAACACCACTCTGCGTCTGTTGGTGCTGCTGATACCTGTCCTGCAGATCGTGATCCTGGCGCTGAATCCACTACCACCTACCTACCGCATCAAGACCTTCGAGTGGGTAGACCTGATCACGGGCGTGTTCGTGGCGTGTGGCGCCGTCATGTTGGGATGTGGGCTGGCCACCGCGTCCACCTATTGGTGGAACGACGCACCATTCGTTGGCGAGCTGATGCTGGGCGCTGTGTTGACCATCGGTGCAGCCCTGCTGGTCGAGGCGTGCCGCAAGCGTCCCGAGATCGACATCGGCTGGCTGAGCAATCGCCATATCTGCACGTTCATGGGTATCGCGCTGCTGGAACGTGTTTCGCTGGCCGTGCAGACCACTAGCGTGCCTGGCCTGTTCGCCCTGCGCAGCCTCAACAACGATCAGTACCATGCCCTGTTTGGCTGGGTGTCCGTGGCGATGCTGGCAGGCATCGTGATCATGCTGGCGACGTTGAATCCGCGTTCGTTGCTGTATCAGATGGTCGCTGCGCTAGGCTGCATTGCCATGGGCGCGCTGGTGGCGTGCTTCAGCAACGGTTCGGTGCGCCCGCAGGATCTGATCGTGTCCCAGTGCCTGATCGGCTTCGGTGCCACGCTGTTCGTCGGCCCGGCGCTGCTCTACAGCGTCTCGCAGGTGCTGAAGCAGGGTCCGCAGGTACTGGTGCCGACCGTGTTGATCTTTGCCGCCACACAGAACCTGGGCAGTGTGATTGGCTCGGCCCTGCTGAACAGTGTCCAGTATGCGACGCAACGGTATGCGATCTCCGGTTATGCCAATCGCCTGAGCGCAACGGATCCGCGCGTCGATCCGTCAGCGCTTTCCACGCTGACCAGCCAGGTGAGCCGACAGGCCAGTGTGATCGGCTACCTGAACAGCTTTCGCCTGGTATTGGTGATTGCACTGGCCGCCACACTGGTGGTGCTGGCGGCCGCCGCTTATTCCAGCTACTCCAATCGCCATCCAAAGAGGAAACCCACGTGAGCAAGGACTCTCCTTCCGAATCGTCACCACCCGAGTCGTCCGACGATACCTGGAAGCCTGCCAAGCCCAGCCTGATCCAGCTCGGTGCAATTGCCCTGGTTGCGTTGCTGGCGGTGACGTTGGTGCTTTACATATGGCGTTTCTTTCCCTTCAGCGATGACGGTCCCTATACCGATAACGCGTACGTGCGTGGCTATGTCACGACTCTGGCACCGGAGGTCTCCGGGCACCTCACCAACGTGCTGGTCAAGGACTATGAAACCGTCCACGAAGGCCAGTTGCTGGCGCAGATCGACCCTGCCAGTTACGCCGCCAGTGTCGAGCAGGCGGTCGCCGACCTCGACGCCGCCAAGAGCGACCTGGCCAACAACGCCCAGTCTCAAGCGTCTGCCGTGGCGACCTTGAGCGCACGCCAGGCCGCACTCGGCACCGCCAATGCAGAGTTGCTCCGCGCTCAAGGGGATTACGCCCGCAGCGAAGCACTGGTCAAGGAAGGTGGGGTGTCCATCCAAGAGAGAGACACCGCGCTGGCGGCGCTGCGCAGTGCCAAAGGCGCGCTTGCCGAAGCGCAGGCCAATATCAAGGTGGCACGCGCCGACGTGCGTACTCAGGAAGTTGCCGCACAAGGGTTGAAGGCCAAAGTGCAGCAGGCTGAAGCGGCGCTGGACTCGGCCCGGATACAGCTCTCCAGGACACGAATCGTGGCGCCGGCCGACGGTCAGCTCGGCCGTGTCGAATCCCATGTCGGCCGCTACGTCGGCGCCGGTACTGCATTGTTCAGCCTGGTCGAAACGGACCGTTGGGTAATTGCCGATTACAAGGAAGCGCAGACCCATGGCATCACCCTCGGCCAGACCGCGCATTTCGAGGTCGATGCCCTGCCCGGCACGACGTTCAGCGGCATCGTTGAACGGATGGCACCGGCCACCGGCCTGGAATTCTCGGCAATGACCGCCGACAATGGCACCGGTAATTTCGTCAAGGTGCCCCAGCGCCTGGGCGTACGCATCGCCATCGATCGTGATCAGCCGCTGTTCGAGCGTTTGCGTCCGGGGATGTCGGTGGAGATAAGGGTGGATACCGATAGCAGCGAATGACCCAAAGATCCTGCGCACCGGATGTTCGGTGCGCAGGATCAGGCCCCGGACAAACGCTGGCTCCTGCGGAGCAGTCAACTCATCCAGTTGCCACCGTCGACGTTGTAGGTTTGCGCAACGATGTAATCGCTCTCCGGGCCAGCCAGGAATACCGCCATCCCGACCAGGTCTTCGGCCGTGCCCATTCGGCCGAAGGGAACTTCGAG
>Ga0308166_1000357_pt1 | contig 68548 bp, 71 predicted proteins | sample PhyCR2_2_FD_202137 | JGI IMG/M metagenome (GOLD analysis project Ga0308166, IMG submission 202137) | Phyllosphere microbial communities from UC Gill Tract Community Farm, Albany, California, United States - DLSLCC.R2 | ecosystem: Host-associated > Plants > Phyllosphere > Unclassified | place...
ATGCAATGCCGTCATCGCCTCGGCCGTTTTACCAGCCACGGCAAGCGGGATGATTTTCAGGCTTTTTTCAATGGCCTCATCGATCAGCAGCTGCTCTTCCCTGCGCGGCCGGTGCAGCACGAAATCGGCCACGTTCTGCGTCAAGTTCAGCGTGCGCGGGTGGCCGATGCCGATGCGCAGACGCCAGTAATCCTGCGTGCCCAGCGCGGCCGTGATGTCTTTCAGGCCATTATGCCCGCCCGACGAACCGCCCTTTTTCAGCTTTGCCACGCCCGGCAGCATATCGAGTTCGTCGTGCACGACGAGAATCTCGTCCGCATTGATTTTAAAGAAGCGCGCCAGGCCGCCGACCGACTGGCCGGAGCGGTTCATATACGTTTGCGGTTCCAGCAGCCAGACTTCCTGGCCGCCAATCGACGTTTTCGCGGCCAGCGCATTGAAACGGCTTTCGCGCTGCAGGAAGGTGGACGGCAGGCCGCGGGCGAGATTGTCGACCAGCCAGAAGCCGGCATTGTGGCGGGTTTGTTCGTATTCGGGACCGGGGTTACCGAGGCCGACGATCAGGCGGATGGGCATTGGCTTGATTTGCTGGGAAAAGAGGGATTATCGCCGATGTGAACTTGGAGTGGATCGTCTGCGGCGGAGGATACCGGGGACAGGCACCTCTTTGGGCGAACGCCCGACGAGGTGCCTGTCCCCGACGTAAAAACACGAAGCATCTGATTAGCGCAAGATTCTGCAAATCGCATCGCGGTCAGACGAAAAAAAACCCTGCCGAAGCAGGGCTTGTCGATACCGCGCGAGCGCGGCGTCGTATTACTTCTTCTCTTCGGCAGCCGCGTCAGCGGACACCTGGCCGGCCGGTACCGAAGCGGTAGCGATCGTCAGGTTGTTGCCGTGGGTAACAGCCGTCACGCCTTCTGGCAGTTTCAGGTCGTTGATGTGCAGCGTGGTGCCGACGTCCATCGACGACAGGTCGACGGAGATGAACTCTGGCAGTGCCGATGGCAGGCACGAGATTTCGATTTCGTTGGCCACGTGGCTGATCGTCGCGCCGTGCAGTTTCACTGCTGGGGATACGTCGGCGTTTTCGAAGTGCAGAGCCACTTTGACGTGCACTGGCTGGTTGGCGTCGACGCGCTGGAAGTCAGCGTGCAGGACCAGTTGCTTGTATGCGTGCATCTGGAAGTCGCGCAGCAGTACTTTCTGTACTTTGCCGTCCAGTTCCAGATCCAGCACGGAGCCGTGGAACGCTTCTTTTTTCAGCGCGTGGTACAGCGCGTTGTGGTCCAGAGCGATCGTCACAGGGGCTTCGGTGCCGCCGTAGATGATGCCAGGGGTTTGGCCGGAAATACGCAGGCGGCGGCTCGCACCCGTGCCCTGCAGTTCGCGTTTGAATGCAACAACTTTCATTTGATACTCCAAAAGAGTCGGGGCTTGCGCCCACGGTTATAAAGCCTCCCGCGACCAGGATGGCTTCGAAACCGGCAGCGCACGGTCGATAACTGCTCGCCGCCGGATAAAACACTGGCGGCGCGCCGGTCGAAAAACCGGCGCGCCGCCTGAAATGCTGATGTTCGCCCGTCTTAGTCGACGAACAGGGAGATCACGGAATCGCCCTTGATGATGCGCTTGAACGTCTCTGCCAGCAGTGGTGCGCAGGTCAGTTGGCGGATCTTGCTGCAGGCCTTGCCGGCTTCGGACAGCGGAATCGTGTCCGTCACCACCAGTTCGTCCAGCGACGAGCTGTTGATGCGGTCGATCGCCGGGCCGGACAGCACAGGGTGCGTGCAATATGCGATGACTTTCTTGGCGCCGCGTTCCTTCAGGACTTCGGCCGCCTTGACCAGCGTGCCGGCCGTATCGACCATATCGTCCATGATGACGCAGTTGCGGCCTTCGACGTCGCCGATGATGTTCATCACTTCGGAGACGTTGGCTTTCGGACGGCGCTTGTCGATGATCGCCAGGTCGCAGCCCAGGCGTTTCGCCAGGGCGCGGGCGCGGACCACGCCGCCGACGTCCGGCGACACGACCAGCAGGTCCTGGTAATCCTTTTTCTGCAGGTCGCCCAGCAGGATCGGCGACGCGTAGATATTGTCGACAGGGATATCGAAGAAGCCCTGGATCTGGTCGGCGTGCAGGTCCATGATCAGGACGCGCTCGACACCGGCTTTTTCCAGCATGTTGGCGACGACTTTTGCCGAAATGGCGACGCGGGCGGAACGCGGACGGCGATCCTGGCGGGCGTAACCAAAGTAAGGAATGGCGGCGGTGATCCGGCCGGCCGATGCGCGTTTCAGGGCATCGACCATCAGGATCAGTTCCATCAGGCTGTCGTTGGTCGGCGCGCAGGTCGATTGCAGCACGAAGACGTCTTTACCGCGGACGTTCTCGTTGATTTCGACCATGACTTCGCCGTCCGAGAATTTCGAAACGACCGCTTTGCCAAGGGGGATGCCGAGATTTTTTGCGACGCCTTCTGCCAACGCAGGATTAGCGTTGCCGGTAAAAACCATCAGGTTTTCGTAAGCCATGGATGTCCCAGGAAGGTAAGCATTGACTTGAATACACCGGAACGAATCCAGCATAAAAACGGAATAAAAAAGCCCCAGCTCGGCAGGGGCATTTTTTTGTTTTACTCTGGCTGGACGCCTGCGCATCGACATACCAGAGAAAAGGTGGCAGGGGAACAAGGATTCGAACCTTGGTATGCCGGAATCAAAATCCGGTGCCTTAACCAGCTTGGCGATTCCCCTACTCTGACTGACTACTTTCCGTCAGATGGCGAGCATTATACTGCATCTCCAACGTAAAGCCAAATCTTTTTACGCTTCACAACTTTCAGTGCCGAAGTTCATTAACTACCCTCGAGCACGGCATCCAGCGGGTGACGTTCCAGCGCTTTCGCCTTCCAGCCGGTCCAGACAGGGGGCACTTTCGCAAGCACCGCATCCGCCTCGTCCTCGCTGTCCAACGCGCAGAACACACAAGCTCCGGAGCCAGTCATCCTGGCATCGCCGTACGCCCCCAGCCATTCTACCGCCTCTGCTACCGGCGGGAACAAGCGGGTGGCCACTTGTTGCAAATCGTTCCTTCCAAAACCCCGCAAGTCGCTTCGATTTGCGTAGTGGCTGGAAAAGTCCGACATTATGACGAGCGGTGTGTTCCTTGTCAAATGTTCTGACGTAAAAATCCTGGCGGTAGGCACCGACACGCCCGGCTCGATGACGACGTACCAGCAGTCCGGCGCGTGCACGGGCTGCAGCGCCTCGCCGACGCCTTCGGCAAACGCGGTGCGGCCGAAGATGAAGAACGGGATATCGGCACCCAGCGGCAGGCCGATATCCATCAGCTCCTGGCGCGACAAGCCTGCCGCCCACAATGCATTCAGCGCCATCAACGTCGTTGCCGCGTCGGACGAGCCGCCACCCAGCCCGCCGCCCATCGGCAGGATCTTGTCGATGGCGATGTCCACGCCGGCCGGCACGCGCCCCGTGCGGCGCACGACTTCGGCCTGCAGCAACCGCGCCGCGCGCACGATCAGGTCGTCCTGTTCCGGCACCCCCGGCACGTCGGTGACGCGGCGGATCGCGTCGTCGTCGCGCAACGTGAAGTGCAGCACGTCGCCCCGGTCGATCAGCTGGAACACCGTCTGCAGCAGGTGATAGCCGTCGGGACGGCGCGCCGTCACGTGCAGGAACAGATTCAGTTTGGCCGGGGCCGGGCAGTTGTTCAATGCCTTCATTGCACGCTCGACGCCTCGGGCTGGATGGCGATCTTGATCTCGATCTCCTCGATGTCCCGGCCCGGCCCGCGGCGCGCCACGATGCGGCGCGGCTTCGGCGGCGTGCTGCCGTCCTGCCACGCCGCGAAGTCCAGGCTCCAGCCGTCCTTCGTCGTCACCGTGCTGTTGGCGGGGCTGGCGGCAAAGCGCTGGCCGTTCGCGGCGCTGGCGTAGCCCTGCAGCCAGTCGCGCAGGCCGGATACCGGCAGCGGCCAGCCCAGCGTCTGCGCCGACAACGTGTCGATATCGGGCGCGCTGCGTGGCGGCTTGTTTCCCTCAGAGTAGGTGGCCTGCTCCGGCGTGACAGTGATAGCGGCGATCTGCTGGCCCAGCGGGGACGACAACGTCACGTCCGTGCGCGGCCCCTGCTGGCGCCACGAGAATTTACCGGACAGCGACTCGCGCTTGCCTTCCTTGATGTAGTTGACAGCCAGGCTGCCATCCAGCGCCACCGTCTCCCGGTACGGCGCCACGCCGGCGGTCGACAGTGGCGTGGAGGGTGTCGTGGCGCAGCCGGCCAGCAGCGCGGCGGTGCAGACGATGATGGATGTGATGCGTTGCTTCATGCGGTCCTTATAAACTGGTGTTCAGGCGCGCCAGCGTATCGCGCAGCGCGTCGCTTTTCGGGTCCTTGGCACGGGCTTCGCGCCACAGCTTCTGCGCCTCCGTGTGCTGGCCCTGCTGCCACAGCACTTCGCCCAGGTGCACGGCGATCTCGGCGTCGTTGCGCAGCGCATAGGCCTTACGCAAGGTCTGCTCGGCGTCCTTCAGGCGTCCCATGCGGAACTGTACCCAGCCCAGGCTGTCCATGATGTACGGGTCGCCCGGCGCCATCGACAGCGCCTTCTCGATCAGCGTAAACGCCTCGTCCAGGCGCACGCCACGCTCGGCCAGCGAATAGCCCAGCGCATTGTAGGCGTGGTGGTTGTCCGGCACCGCTTCCATGACCTTGCGCAGCGCCGCTTCCATCTCGTCCGGCTTGCCCTGCTTTTCCGCCGCCAGTGCGAAGTCGTACAGCAGGTCCGGGCTGTCCGGGAATTTCCTGACGGCGTCCGCCAGCAGCGCATACGCCTCGGCGCCGCGGCCGGCGTCGCGCAGCAGCTGGCCTTCCGTCTGCGTGACCTCGGCCTGTTCGGCCGGGTCGACGGCGGCGATGTCGCGCAGCAGTTTCAGCGCGCCATTCAGGTCGCCTTTTTTCGACGTCAGGTGCGCGCGCTTCAGGCGCGCCGTCAGGATCATGCGCGGGTCGGCACTGTCGATTTTATCGAGCCAGGCGAGGGCGCCATCGAGGTCGCCCCGTTCCTCGGCGATCTGCGAGAGCAGCATGACGCCCTTCGACGCATCGCCTTCCTGCGCCCCCTCCTGCTCGCCCTCCCCGGCCTTCTGCACCAGTTCCACGTGACGGCGCAGATACTGTTCGGCGGCCTTGGGATCGTTGGCCTGCACGGAGATGATGCCCAGCGCGTACAGGGTGGCCGGATTGTCCGGCTGGTCCTTCAGGATGGCTTCGAACTGGGCGCGCGCCTTGTCGTAGCGCTTCTGCTCGACCAGCAGGCGGGCGTAGGCCGCGCGCACCTCGCGCGCATTCGGGTTCTTCGCCAGGAAGCCGTCGAACAGCTGGCCTACCGCGTCCACGTCGCCCAGCACCTGCGCCATCGTCAGCACGGCCAGTTCCGAGTCCGGCTTCAGCTCCAGCGCGCGCCGGGCTTCGCGCAGCGAACGCTCCTTGTCGTCCGACGCCAGCGCGCCTTGCGCCAGCACCAGGTGGCTTTCCATCGTGTCGCCGTACGGCGCCAGCACGCGCTGCAGCAGCGCGAACGCGGCCGCCTTGTCCTTGGCGCGCAGCAGATACTGCTGCATCTGGAACATGACGAGGCCGCGCGCGTGCGCCGGCGCCGCCTTCAGGCGTTGCGCGAAGACCTGCTCAGCCTCCGTCAGGTCGTCGCCCAGCACGGAAAAGCCAAGGAAATACTGCACCGCCTCGTCCGAATCGGGCGCCAGCTCGCGCCACAGGCGGATTGCCGCCAGCGCCTCGTTGCCCTGTTTCGCGGCCAGCGCCATCTCTGCGGAGCGGCGTGCCAGGCGCGGATCGCGCGTCTGCTGGGCCAGCACCATCATGCTGACGTACGCGCTCTGCCATTGACCATGCTTGAAATCCAGCTCGGCCTTCGTCAGCTTGTAGAACAGGTCGCTCGTCAGCGCGACGGCGGGCAGCTTCTCGTCCGGCTTCGCGGCCTCGGCCACGGCACCGGCCGCCATCACGTCGGCGACCGGGGGCAGGCTCGACGTGGACGGGGGCGCCGGCTCCTCGGGAGTCTGTTTTTGTGGCGCAACAGCGCAAGCGGACAGCAGGGCCGACAGGGTTACAATGGCAAATGCGTTTTTCAAGGGTGGATCCTGCAAAGTCGGGCTCGATTTCTGGATTTTACGCCCAACCTACGGCTTTCACATATTTGCAGGTGTAACACATGCTTACCGGGCATAAACTCCCGCCAGCGTGGCACCGATGACCTCCCCATGCCAGAATTACCAGAAGTCGAAGTCACACGGCGCGGTGTCGCGCCCCACATCGAAGGCCGCGCCGTGCGCGATGTCGTGCTGCGCCGCGAAGGGCTGCGCTGGCCGTTTCCCGCGTGCCTGCCCGAAGTGCTGGCCGACCGCACCGTCGTCACCACGGGCCGGCGCGGCAAATACCTGCTGGTGGAGTTCGAACACGGCACCCTGATCATCCACCTCGGCATGTCCGGCCACCTGCGCGTGCTGCCGCCCGGCGTGCCGCCGGAGAAGCACGACCATTTCGACCTCGTTGTCGAAGGGGCCGAGGGTCGGCAGGTATTGCGCATGACGGACCCGCGCCGCTTCGGCGCCGTGCTGTGGCACCCGAAGGACGACGGCGACGTCGATGCCCACCAGCTGCTGCGCGGGCTGGGCGTGGAGCCACTGGGCCCCGAGTTCACCGGCGAGCTGCTGTTCCGGCGCACGCGCGGGCGCAGCACGAGCGTCAAGCAGGTGCTGATGGCGGGCGACATCGTCGTCGGCGTCGGTAACATCTACTGTTCCGAAAGCCTGTTCCGCGCCGCGATCAACCCGAAGACGCCGGCCGGCCGCATCGGCCTGGCGCGCTACGAGCGTCTGGCGCAGGCCATCCGCGACGTGCTGGCAGAGGCGATCGTGCAAGGCGGCAGCACGCTGCGCGACTTCATCAGCGTGAACGGCCAGTCGGGCTACTTCCAGCAGTCGTACTTCGTCTACGATCGGGCCGACGTGCCGTGCCGCGTCTGCACGACGCCGATCCGCCAGATCAAACAGGGGCAGCGCTCGACCTTCTATTGCATCAAGTGTCAAAAATAAGGTAAAAGACACCATGGTCAGGGATCTCGAACAGTACAGCGCATGGCGCCAGGGCGTGGTGGCGGCACTGCAGGACTACCGTGCCTGGGTGACGGCGGCCGGCCTGCTGGACGGGGCGACCGAAGGGCGCCTGGCCGCCACGCTGGCGCGGCTGTCGGACGACAAGCTGTCGGTGGCGTTCGTCGCCGAATTCTCGCGCGGGAAGTCGGAACTGATCAACGCGATCTTCTTTGCCGGTTATGGCCAGCGCATCCTGCCTTCCGCCGCGGGGCGCACGACGATGTGCCCCACGGAGCTGTCGTACGATCCCGCCTGCCCGCCGTCGATCCGGCTGCTGCCGATCGAGACGCGCGCCGCCAACCTCTCCACCAGCGACTACCGCGACGACCTGCGCGCCTGGACGATCCTGCCGCTGAACGTGGACGCCGCTGACGAGATGCACGAGGTGTTCCGCCAGGTCAGCCAGACGCGCCACGTCAGCGTGGAGGAAGCGCAGCGCTACGGCCTGTACGACCCGGACGATCCCGACTTGCCCGTCACGCTGAACGACGCGGGCGAAGTCGAGATCTCGCGCTGGCGCCATGCGATCATCAACTTCCCGCATCCGCTGCTGAAACAGGGCCTGGTCATTCTCGATACGCCGGGTCTGAACGCGATCGGCACGGAGCCGGAACTGACCTTGAACCTGATCCCGCACGCGCACGCGGTGCTGTTCATCCTGGCCGCCGACACGGGCGTGACGAAAAGCGATATCGAAGTCTGGCGCGAACATATCGGCGCCGGCGCCGGCCGCCTCGTGGTGCTGAACAAGATCGACGGCATGTGGGACGCGTTGCGCTCGGACGTGCAGGTGGACGATGAAATCGGCCGCCAGCGCGAACACGTGGCGCACCTGCTGGGCGTCGATGCGGGCCAGGTCTTTCCCGTCTCGGCCCACAAGGCGCTGGTGGCGAAGATCACCGACGACACGCCGCTGCTGGAGCGCAGCCGCATCGCCGAACTGGAGACGGCGCTGTTCCAGGAGCTGATTCCGGCCAAGCAGGAGATCGTGCGACGCCGGCTGGCGGACGATCTGCAATCGCTCAACGCGGCCCAGCAGGCACTGCTGACGGCGCGCATGCGCGGCTTCACTGAACAGTTGCACGAGCTGCGCAGCCTGCGCGGCAAGAACCAGAACGTCATCGCCCACATGATGCGCCGCGTGGACGCGGAAAAGCGCGAGTTCGACGCCAGCCTGTTCCGCCTGCAGGCCACGCGCGCCGTGTTTACGCGCCTGTCCACGGAACTGTATGGCACGCTGGGCATGGATGTGCTGCGTGACCACGTGCTGCACGTGCGCGACGCGATGGGCCGCAGCCGCTTCTCCACCGGCATGCGCGACGCCGTGCGCGTGTTCTTCGACAGCGTGCAGGCAGAGCTGGAAGCGTCGGAACGCAAGGTGGCGGAGATTCGCGACATGATGGAGGTCATGTACCGAAAATTCTCCGGCGAGCACGGGGTGGCGATCGCGCTGCCGCCACCGTTCTCGCTGGCGAAATACCGCAGCGAAGTGTCGGAAGTGGAGGCGATCTATCAAAAGCAGTTCGGCACGGCGACGTTGCTGCTGACGAGCCGCGTGGTCCTCATCGAGCGCTTCTTCGACACCATCGCCTCACAGGTGAAACGCTGCTTCAAGGCGGCGAATGCCGATGCGGAGGGCTGGCTGAAGGGCATCATGACGCCACTGGAAGCGCATATCCGCCAGCACAAGGAACAACTGAAACACCGCCAGGCATCGATCCAGCGCATCCACGACGCGGCCGATTCGCTGGAACAGAAAATCGAAACGTTCGAAGCCGGCCAGGCCGCGCTGGAACAGCAAAAGGCGCGCCTGGCCGAACTGGCCGCCGCCATCGGCAGCGCCATCGATGCGGAACTCATCGCCGCCGCGGCCTGACCGCCATTTCTAAGGACCACCTTGCAGCACGAAGAATTTGTTGACCCCTCTTTTTCCGCCACGCTGATCGGCTGGCAACAACAGCACGGCCGCCACACCCTCCCCTGGCAGAACACGCGCGACGCCTACCGCATCTGGCTTTCCGAGATCATGCTGCAGCAGACGCAGGTCGCCGCCGTGCTGGGATATTACGCGCGCTTCCTGGAGCGCTTCCCCACCGTGCAGGACCTGGCGGCGGCACCCGTGGAGGACGTGATGGCGCAGTGGAGCGGCCTCGGTTACTACACGCGCGCACGCAATCTGCACAAATGCGCGCAGCGCGTCGTGGCCGAATATGGCGGCGTATTCCCGTCCGATCCCGCCCTGCTGGCGGACTTGCCCGGCATCGGCCGTTCGACGGCGGCGGCCATCGCGGCATTTTCCGGCGGCGTGCGCGCGGCCATCATGGACGGCAACGTCAAGCGCGTGTTCGCGCGCGTGTTCGGCATCGACACCTATCCGGGCGAGCGCCGCACGGAAGAAGCGATGTGGCGCCGCGCCGAGGCGCTGCTGCCAAGCGACGGGATCGAGTCGTACACGCAAGGGCTGATGGACATGGGGGCGACGCTGTGCACGCGCAGCAGCCCGGATTGCGCGCGCTGCCCCATGCAGCCGCGCTGCGTGGCGTACAACACGGGCCGGACGAAGGAACTACCGGTACGCAAGCCGAAAAAGAGCACGCCGGAAAAGCACGCGGTGATGCTGCTGATCGTGCACGACGGCCAGGTGCTGCTGGAACAGCGTCCCGCGTCCGGCATCTGGGGCGGCCTGCTGTCGCTGCCCGAAGTGGCCGGTCACATCCTGATCGACGACGAGGAACACGTTGAAGTGGACGAGGAGGCCGTGTCCCGTGCGGTGCAACCGTTCGGCGTGGCCGAATCGCAGGAACGCCTGCGCACCGTGACGCACGGTTTTACGCACTACAAGCTGCATATCGTGCCGATGCTGATCGCGCTGCGGCGACGCGCGCCGCTGGCAAGCGACGGCAGCGTGGTCTGGCTCGATATCGGGAAAGTGGCGGATGCGGCGCTGCCGGCGCCGATCAAGAAACTGCTGGTGGAATTGCTGGGCAATGCGGCGGACGCGCAGGCGCGGATGTTCTAGAGGAGCTTGCCGGCCGTAAAGCAGACGGCGGCAACGGACACGACCGAAGCGAAGACCCAGCGCACGACCCGGCTTTCCAGCTCCGCCAGCGTGGCGTCAAGACGGCCGAAACGGTCCAGCATCTTCATTTCCACCTTGACGAGGTCTTCTTTCGTGCAATAGTTCGACGCGATCACGGCAACATCGCGCTCGATTGCCGCGAAACGGCGCCCGGTGCCGCTGCTGCCGCTGGTCTGGCACCGATTTTTGGTATCGGTCTCAACCGTTTCGTCGCTCATGGCTATCCCCTCTTCTGGCTGGATAGCCAATCGTCGTCCCGACGGCGCCCCAAGTCAAGCGAATCAATACCCGAGCTTGTCGCTAATCAGAGTTCTTCCAGCGAGTACAAACGGCTGTGCTCGCGAATGGCGTAGCGGTCCGTCATGCCGGCAATATAGTCGGCGATGCGGCGCGCCTGAAGGGTCGCTTCGCCCGTCGGTTCGCGATAATCCGGCGGCAGCAGCTGCGGGTCCTGCGTGAACGCCTCGTACAGCTCGCGCACGATGCGGCTGGCCTTCAGGCGCATGCGGTTGACCTTGTAGTGACGGTACAGGTTCTCGCGCAGGAAGCGCTTCAGGTCCGTCGCGTCCTTGCGCATCGGGTCCGAGAAACGGATCAGAGGCGGCGCCGCGCGCACGTCGTCGATGCTGCGCGGGTTCACCTCGGCGATGCGCTGCCGCGACGTGACGATCAGGTCGTCCGCCAGCGCCGTGATCAGGCGGCGCAGCGTTTCGTAAATGGCGCGGCGGCCCGTCAGGCCCGGGAACGCGCCCTGCACTTCGCGCCACAGGCGGCCGAAGAACGCGACTTCCTCCATCTGCGCGATCGTGATCAGGCCGGAGCGCAGGCCGTCGTCGATATCGTGGCTGTTGTAGGCGATTTCGTCGGCCAGGTTCGTCAGCTGCGCTTCGAGCGACGGCTGCGTCTTGTCGAGGAAGCGCTGCGCCACGTCGCCCAGCAGGCGCGCGTTGTTGACGGAGCAGTGCTTCAGGATGCCTTCGCGCGTCTCGAACATCAGGTTCAGGCCATCGAACGCGCCGTACTGTTCTTCCAGGTGATCGACCACGCGCAGGCTTTGCAGATTGTGCTCGAAGCCGCCATGCGGCTGCATGCATTCGTTCAGCACATCCTGCCCGACGTGGCCGAACGGCGTGTGGCCCAGGTCGTGCGCCAGCGCGATGGCTTCCACCAGGTCTTCGTTCAGCAGCAGGTTGCGGGCAATCGAGCGGCCGATCTGCGCCACTTCCAGGCTGTGCGTCAGCCGGGTGCGGAACAGGTCGCCCTCGTGGTTCAGGAATACCTGCGTCTTGTATTCGAGGCGGCGGAACGCCGTCGAGTGGATGATGCGGTCCCGGTCGCGCTGGAACTGGCTGCGCGACGCGTGCGGCGACTCCGCGAAACGACGGCCGCGGCCCTGCTCCGAGTGCGCGGCGTAGGGGGCGAGCGTGTCTTCCATCGTCACTCCACGCAGGCCGCGATGGTGTCCAGCAGCAGGGCGCGCGGCGCCGTGGTGACCAGCGCCGTGCCGAGGGGTTTCAGCAGGATGAACTTGATGTCGCCGCCTTCGTTCTTCTTGTCGACTTCCATCAGCTCCAGCCAGCGCTCGGTGCCCAGGTCGGGCGCCTTGACGGGCAGCCCGGCCGCCGTGACCAGCGCGCGCACGCGGGCCACCGTCCCGGCATCGATAAAGCCCAGCCGCTGCGACAGCTCCGCCGCCATCACCATGCCGCAGCCGACCGCTTCGCCGTGCAGCCAGTGGCCATAGCCCATGCCTGCTTCGATGGCGTGGCCGAACGTGTGGCCGAAGTTCAGGATGGCGCGCAGGCCGCCTTCGCGCTCGTCCTGACGCACGACATCCGCCTTGATCTCGCACGAACGGGCGATCGCGTAGCCCAGGGCAGCGCGGTCGCGTGCCATCAGCTTGTCGATATTGTCCTCGATCCAGTCGAAGAAATCGCTGTCGATCACGGCGCCGTGCTTGATGACTTCCGCGAGGCCCGCGGACAGCTCGCGCTGCGGCAAGGTATCGAGCGTGGACGTATCGGCCAGCACGACCTTCGGCTGATAGAACGCGCCGATCATGTTCTTGCCCAGCGGGTGGTTGATGCCTGTCTTGCCGCCGACCGACGAATCGACCTGCGACAGCAAGGTGGTCGGCACCTGGATGAAATCGACGCCGCGCATGTACGACGCCGCGGCAAAGCCGGTCAGGTCGCCAATGACGCCACCGCCCAGCGCCACCAAGGTGGTCTTGCGGTCGCATTTGTTGGCCAGCAGCGCGTCGAAGATCTGCATCAGGCTGGCCCAGTTCTTGTACTCCTCGCCGTCTTCCAGCACGACGGCGATGACGTCCTTGCCGGCCGCGGCCAGCGGCGCGCGCAGGCGCTCCAGGTACAGCGGTGCGACGGTGGTGTTGGTGACGATGGCCACCTTGCGGCCGTTGACGTGGCGGGCCAGCAGGTCCGGGTCGTCCAGCACGGCGGGGCCGATCGAGATCGGGTAGCTGCGCTCGCCGAGATCGACGTTGAGTAGGATATTGGTCTGTTCGTTCATCGAGGTTTGTGCCTGCGTCGTGCAATTGGGCGCCGCCTGGCAGGCGAGCGCGTCGAGCTGGTTGATGATGATCTGGACCATCGATTGTACGTTAGGTCGCCCCGTATCGACGACGAGATGCGCCATCTCCAGGTACAGCGGCTCGCGCTGGGCCATCAGCTCTTCCAGCTTGGCGCGCGGATCGGCCGTGCGCAGCAGCGGGCGGTTCTTGTCGTGGCTCGTCCGCGCGAGAATGCTGGGGATGCTGGCGCGCAGGTAGACAACCGTGCCGCGCTGCTGCAGCAACGCCCGGCTTTCGGCGTTCAGGATGGCGCCGCCGCCCGTGGCCAGCACGATGCCTTCCTGGCCGCACAGGTCGCGGATCACTTCCGCCTCGCGGCGCCGGAAACTGCCCTCCCCCTCGATCTCGAAGATCAGCGGAATGGCGGCGCCGGTGCGCGCTTCGATCTCGTGATCGGAGTCGACGAAGCGCATGCCCAGCTTGCGCGCCAGCATGCGGCCGATCGTCGTCTTCCCCGCTCCCATGAGCCCTACCAAAAAAACATTCTGCATCGCGTGTTGGAATGTGTAACAGACATGGCATTGTAATCTGAGCGGGCGAAGGCCGGCCCACAATGCAAAACGGCCGGGCTGCGGGGGCAGCTCGGCCGTTCTGTGGGGGCGGCGACGGTCAGCGGGCCGACAGTCTGTCAGCAACCACCTTTGGCGTGATAAACACCAGCAGCTCCGTCTTCTCGCTGGTCCGGCTGGTATTGCGGAACAGGTAGCCGACCACCGGCACGTCGCCCAGCAGCGGGACCTTCGACACCGTATTGCGCTCCGTCTGCTGGTAGATCCCGCCCAGCACGACGGTGCCGCCGTTTTCCACCATCACCTGCGTCTTGACGTGCTTCGTGTCGATGGCGAAGCCGGCCCGCGTTTCCGCGCCCACGCTGTCCTTGTTGACGTCCACGTCGACCACCACGTTGCCGTCCGGCGTGATCTGCGGCGTCACTTCCAGCCGCAGGTTCGCCTTGCGGAACACGATCGACGTGGCGCCGCTGCTCGTCGCCACCTGGTATGGCAGCTCCAGGCCCTGCTCGATCAGCGCCACCGCCTTGTCGGCCGTGACGACGCGCGGGCTGGAGATGATCTTGCCGGTGCCATCCGCTTCCAGCGCCGACAGTTCCAGGTTCAGGAAACGGTTGGCGGCGGCGTTGAACAGGCTGACGGCCAGGTTGCCCGCGGCGACGCCGTTGATGGGCGCGGCCGGCAGGTTGATGAACTGGGTGTTGCCGAAGTCGTTCGTCGCGTCCGTCAGCGCCACCTGGCCCGTGGTCTGGCCGACGCCGTTCATATTGCCGCCCACGCCGATGCGGTTGTCGCCGCCCAGCGACCAGCCGGACTGGCCGCCGCGGATCGTGCGCAGGTCGGCAAAGCCCAGCTTTGCGCCCAGGTTGCGGGTGAAGCCGTCGTTGGCCTCGACGATGCGTGCCTCGATCAGCACCTGCTTTGTCGCCACGTCCGTCTTGGCGATCAGCTTGCGCACGTCCTCCAGCTTCGACGCCACGTCCGTGACGAACAGCTGGTTGGTGCGCGGTTCGATGATGGCGCTGCCCCGCTTCGACAGGATGCGGTTGCGCGAATCGCCGCCTTCCAGGCCGAACACCGTCTTGAAGGCTTCGGCCTTCTGGTAGTTCAGCTGAAAGATCTCCGACTTCAGCGGCTCCAGCTCGGCGATCTGCGCCTTCTGTTCCAGCTCCAGCTTTTCCTTCGTCAGCAGTTCCTCTTTCGGCGCGATCCAGATGACGCTGCCGTTCCTGCGCATGTCCAGGCCCTTGGCCTGCAGGATCACGTCCAGTGCCTGGTCCCACGGCACGTTCTTCAGGTGCAGCGTCAGGCTGCCCGCCACGCTGTCGCTGGCGATGATGTTCAGGTTCGAGATGTCGGCAATCGCCTGCAGCGCCGCCCGCACTTCCACGTTCTGGAAGTTGAACGACAGCTTCTCGCCGCGATAGCCCTGCGTGCCCTGCGTCAGCTTGTTCGGGTCTTCCTTGATCGGCTTGACCTCGACCACCAGCTGGGTGTCGCTCTGGTAGACGCTCTGCTCCCACAGCCCCTTTGCTTCGATCTGCATGCGCACGTTGTCGCCCTGCGGCGTCGTCGTGATCAGCGAGACCGGGGTGCCGAAGTCCGTCACGTCGAGGCGGCGGCGCAGCGTTTCCGGCAGCGCCGTCTTCAGAAAGTCCACCGTGACGCCGTTGGCCCCCTGGCGCACGTCCACGGCCACCTGGCTGTTGGGCAGGTCGACAACGATGCGGCCTTCGCCGGCGCTGCCGCGCCGGAAGTCGAGGTCGCGCAGCGTGGGCTTGACCGCGACCTTGACGGGGACCGGCAACGGTTGCGCGGCGGGCAAGCCGCGGCTGTCCACCGCGGTGGCGGTGCCGCCGGAAGCGTCGATCGTCAGGATGACGTTCTTGCCGTCGATCGCGGTCGCATAGTTCAACGGCCGCTTCAGGTTGAACACGAGGCGCGAGCGTTCGCCCGCCTGCACCACGTTCACGCTGCGCAGGTCGCCCACGTCCAGTTCGTGCGTCGTCTTGCCCGTGCCGTTCGTCGTCTTGCCGAAGTCCAGCGCGATGCGCGGCGGATTCGTCGTGGCGAAGCCCGCCGGCAGCTTGCCCGGCGTGCCGTCCAGCGCGATGCGGACGATCACGTTCGAGCCCTGCCGGTTGGCCGTCACCGACTCGATCGCGTGCTGCGCGAAGGCGGCCGCGCTGGCGCAAGCCAGCGCCAGCGCGACGCCGGCCCGGCGCAGTGTTTGAATGGCGATCATTGCGTACTCTCCTTGCTGCCCTGCAGCTCCAACTTCGACATGCGCTCGACCCACTCGCCGGCCGCATCCTGTACCAGTTCCTTCACGTTGACGGCGTCCATCGTCACCGCGGTAATCAGGCCGAAGTTCTGGCCCAGGTGTTGCCCGGCCCGCACCTGGTACACGGTGCGGTCGATCTGCAGCAGTCCGTAGACGGCGCTACCCTTCTGCAAGGTGCCGACCATCTTCATCGTATCGAGGGGGAACCCCTCGAGGAATTCCTTGCGGCGGTCCATGTCCGGCTGCGCGCCGTCGCCAGCTCTGGCCTTGGCCAGCTCCGTCAGCAGCTTGTTCGAATTGAACGGGTCCGGCTGCTCCTGCGCCGCGTACACGAACGGCACGAACGTTTTCGGCTCGGCCAGCGGCTTGACCGCCACGCGCGTGGTGGCGTCCACTTCCTTCATCCACTGGCGCACTTCCTGCACATCGCTGTCGCCGCAAGCGGCCAGCAGCAGAGGACAGACCAGCATCAGGGTCGCTGCGCGCTTCATGGTTTCGGCTCCTTCTTCTTGCGGGCCGCCGCGGCCTTGCGCTGCGCCGCCACTTCGTCCTGGTCCAGGTAGCGGAACGTTTTCGCCACCGCGTCCAGCGTCAGCGCGCCGTCGCGGCCCGCGCTCAGGGACATGTTGTTCAGCGTGACGATGCGCGGCAGGTTGGCCATATCGCTGGCGAACGCGCCGATGTCGTGGTAGTTGCCCGTCACCTTGATATCGATGGGCAGCTCGGCGTAGTAATCCTTCACGACCACCTGGCCCGGCTTGAACAGCTCGAACTGCAGGCCGCGGCCCAGGCCCGCCTGGTTGATGTCCGACAGCAGCGCCGCCATCTCCGCCTTGCTGGGCAACTGCTTTTCCAGCCGCACGACGTATTGATCGACCTGCGCCTTTTGCGCCACCAGCGCTGTCAGGTTGACCGCCTGCGCCGTCTTCATGCGGTATTCCGTGCGCAAGGTCTGCTCCTGCGCGGCACCCGCTTCCTGTTCCTCGAACTGCCCGCTCCAGTAGGCGAAGTGGCCCAGCACCACGACGGCCAGCGCGACGCCGATGCCGCACAGGACGCGCGGCGCCAGCGGCCACTGGCCGGGATGCACGCCATTCAGGCCGCGAAACTGGGCGCCGATGGAGTCGATCAAATCTCTGATGTCGGTTGCCATATGTCGTTTGCCATGGTTAGGCCGCCTTTTCCGCCGCGGCGGTTTTGGCCGCCGGCTTGCCGTCGTCTTCCGGTTTGTCCTTGTCGCGCGGCCGCCTGATGCCGACGATGACGGAGAACTCCACCACCTTGCGCGCCGTCTTGCCCTGTCCGATCGTGCCCGCCTTGACCTCGACCAGGTCCGGCCGCTCCAGCCATGGCGAGGCGCTCGACATATTGCGCAGCAGTTCGGAGACACGCTCCTGCGATTGCGCGTAGCCGTTGATCGTCACCCGCTGCCCCTCCTGCCGGAACGCTTTCAGGAACACGCCGGGCGGCGTCTGCCGCACCAGTTCATCGAGCAGATAGACGGGCTGATTGCGGTCGCCCTGCAGGTCTTCCACCGCCTGCTGGCGCGCCTTCAACCCTTCGATTTCCTGCTTCAAGGTGGCGATCTGCCTGATCTTGCCGTCCAGCGCGGCGATCGCCGTCTTCAGTTCGCCGTTGCGGCCTTCCTGCACGGCGATGGCGCGCGCGTTGTAGCCGCCCACGAGCAGCACGATGCCCACGCCGACCAGCGCCGCGAACACCATCAGCGCCACGAACGCCGCCTTGCGCTGCCGGCGTTTTTCCTCGCGGTGCGGCAGCAGATTAATGCGAATCATCGGTCGAACCTCCGCAGGGCGAGGCCGCAGGCCACCAGGTACGCCGGCGCATCCGACCGCAACTGCTGTTCGCGCACCGTGCCGGCCAGTTTCATGCCCGCGAATGGCGCGACAACAGCCGTCGGGATGCGGCTGCGGCCGGCGATGATGTCCAGCAGGCCGGGCACCAGCGCACAACCGCCGGCCAGGTAGATCCGGTCGATCTTGGTGTACGGCGTCGAGGTGAAGAAGAACTGGATGGCGCGCGTGACTTCCAGCGCGGCGCTTTCCAGGAACGGCGTCAGGATGGTGGCGGCATAGTTGTCCGGCAGGTCGCCCGCCTTCTTGCGCGCTTCCGCTTCCTCGAACGCCAGGCCATAGGCACGCACGATGTCCTGCGTCAGCGAGTTGCCGCCGAACGGCTGCTCTTTCTCGTACACGGTGACGCCGTCGGCCATGACGGAGCAATGGGTGATCTGCGCGCCGATCTGGAACAGCGCGACCACCTGGCCCGCGCCGCCGCCCGGCGCTTGCGCCAGCACGCGTTCGAGCGCGGCGCGCGCGGCATACGACTCGATGTCCATCACGGAAGCCTTCAGGCCCGATGCCTCGGCCACGGCCACGCGGTCCTCGATCTTTTCGCGCCGGGCCGCCGCCAGCATCACTTCGATGTCGTCCGCCGAACTGGCGACGGGGCCGATCACGTCGAAGTCCAGGCTTACTTCGTCCAGCGCGAACGGGATGTACTGGCTCGCTTCCGATTCGACCTGCACTTCCAGCTGCTCTTCCGACATCCCGGCCGGCAGGATGATTTTCTTCGTGATGACGGCGGCCGGCGGCATGCCCAGCGCGACGTTGCGTGCCCGGGTGCCGCTCTTCTTGATCACGCGGCGCACGGCGTCCACCACCTGGTCCAGGTTTTCGATATTGCCGTCCGCAACGGCGCCGCGCGGCAGCGCCTCGCTGGCATAGCGTTCCAGGCGCAGGCCGTCCTTGCCGCCGTCCAGCAGCTCGACCAGACGGACGCTGGAGCTGCTGATGTCCAGCCCGACCAGCGGTGCCGCGGCGCCGCCAAACAGGACTTTCAGATCGGGCATCATCGGCGCGCTCCCTGTCCGGCGCGGCGCGCTGGGCACGCCAGTGACCACACCAGTTGTGTTTGCATAATTGAAAAATCGCTTGAAAAACAAGTACTTGATGCCCGACGCGGGCTTGACATTGAATCCTAGCAACAGCCAGAAGCGGGTGTAAAGATATTTCTACAGGGAATTTTTGTGTCACTGTGCACGGAGCGCCACACAGTTTTCAGTCTGTATAGCCGCCGCGATAACACTCTTGTTTCGTTGCTTAGGCAAAATCTGGCGCGCCCAGAGCGGGACGGCCGTGCGTGCCGCGCGAAATGGGGCTCGCTTATAATGCTTGCACAAAATTATGAAAGTTTCCGTCGCATGACTCCTCCCAACAACGCTGCCAAAACCAAGTCCCCCAAGAACTTCCTGCTGCTCGCCCTGGCATCCGTCGTCGGCCTCGTGCTGGGCGCCGTGTTGCTGGTCGTATTCGGCCTGGCGCTGGCCTATCCGAGCCTGCCGTCGCTCGACACGCTGACCGACTACCGGCCCAAGATGCCGCTGCGGATCTACTCGGCCGACAATGTGCTGATCGGCGAGTTCGGCGAAGAGCGCCGCAACCTGGTGCGTTTCAAGGACATCCCCGCCGTCATGAAGAAAGCCGTGCTGGCCATCGAGGACGACCGCTTCTACGAGCACGGCGGCGTGGACTACTGGGGCATCCTGCGCGCGGCGCTGCACAATGCGACGGGCGGCGCGCGCCAGGGGGCATCGACGATCACGCAACAGGTCGCGCGTAACTTCTTCCTCTCCAGCGAACAGACCCTGAAACGCAAGGCGTATGAAGCGCTGCTGGCCTGGAAGATCGAACAGAACCTCACCAAGGACCAGATTCTCGAGGTCTACATGAACCAGATCTACCTGGGTCAGCGCGCCTACGGTTTCGCTTCGGCGTCGCAGATCTATTTCGGCAAGCACCTGCAGGACATCACCGTGGCCGAAGCGGCCATGCTGGCGGGCCTGCCGAAAGCGCCTTCCGCGTACAACCCGGTCGTCAATCCGAAACGCGCGCGCATCCGTCAACAGTACATCCTACAGCGCATGGCGCAGTTGGGCTACATCACGCCGGCGCAATTCGAGGAAGCGAAAAACGAACAGCTGAAAGTGAAAACGGACAGCAGTGAATTCGGCGTGCACGCCGAGTACGTGGCCGAGATGGCACGCCAGCTCGTCTACGAACAGTTCAAGGACGACACGTACACGCGTGGCCTGAACGTCTTCACGACGATCACCAAGGCCGACCAGGACGCGGCCTACCTGGCGCTGCGCCGCGGCGTGATGGACTACGAACGCCGCCACGCCTACCGTGGCCCCGAAGCGTACGTCGACCTGCCGAAGAACCGCAGCGAGGCGGACGAGATCATCGAGACCGAGCTGGCCGAACATCCCGACAGCGACGACATCGTTGCCGCAATGGTGCTGACCGCCTCGCCGACGAAAGTCACCGCCGTGACGGCATCGGGCGAGGAGATCACGATCACCGGCAAGGGGCTCGACATGGGCAAGGCCTGGCTGGCGGAAAAGGCCGCGCCGAACCGCCGCATCCGCCGTGGCGCCGTGATCCGCGTCATGCAAGAAGAGAAGGACTGGGAACTGACGCAGATGCCGGAAATCGAATCCGCATTCATTGCCGCCAGCACGGAAGACGGCGCGATCAAGGCGATGGTGGGCGGCTTCGACTACAACCGCAACAAGTTCAATCACGTGACGCAGGCGTGGCGCCAGCCCGGTTCGTCGTTCAAGCCGTTCATCTATTCCGCTTCGCTGGAACGCGGCCTGTCGCCGGCAACGATCATCAACGACGCACCGATCTCGTTCGATGCCGGCCAGACCGGCGGCCAGGCGTGGGAGCCGAAGAACTACGACGGCAGGTATGAAGGCCCGATGACGATGCGCCGCGGCCTGACGAAGTCGAAGAACATGATCTCGATCCGCATCCTGCACAAGATCGGCGCCCGCTACGGCCAGGAATACGCCACGCGCTTCGGCTTCGAGGCGGACAAGAACCCGCCGTACCTGACGCTGGCCCTGGGTGCCGGCGCCGTGACGCCGCTGCAGATGGCCGGCGCGTATTCGGTCTTCGCCAACGGCGGCTACAAGGTCACGCCTTACCTGATCTCGAAGGTCACGGATGCCAACGGCCGCGTGCTGTCGCAGGCCGCGCCGGACCGCGCCGGTGTGGAAGCGAACCGCGTCATCGACGAACGCAATGCCTTCCTGATGGACAGCATGCTGCGCGACGTGGCCCGTTACGGCACGGCGGCCAAGGCCCAGCAGGCGCTGAAACGCCCCGACCTGGCCGGCAAGACCGGCACGACGAACGACTCGATCGACGCGTGGTTCGCCGGCTACCAGCCGAAACTCGTCGGCATCGCCTGGATCGGCTACGACCAGCCGAAGAACCTGGGCAATCGCGAGACGGGCGGCGGCCTGGCGCTGCCGATCTGGATCGGCTACATGCAGAAGGCGCTGAAGTCGGTGCCGGTCGAAGAACGCCCGGTCCCGGACGGCATCATCATGGCCAATGGCGACTATTATTATGCGGAGAACCCGCCGGGCGTGGGCGTGGAAAGCCTGGAAGGCGCCAACCGCGGCACGCCGGCCGAGGAAAAGGCGCGCGACGCCGTCAAGAACGAGTTGTTCTGATGGCTGAAGGGAGCAACGCCCAGCTGCGGGCGGACATCTTGTCCGGCCTCACCGTCTCCCTGGCGCTGGTGCCGGAAGCGATCGCGTTTGCGCTGGTCGCCCACGTCAGCCCGCTGACGGGGTTGTACGCCGCGTTCATCGTCTGCCTGCTCACTTCCGCGCTGGGCGGCCGGCCCGGCATGATCTCGGGCGCGGCCGGCGCGCTGGCCGTCGTCATGACAAGCCTTGTCGTTACACATGGCGTGGAATACTTATATGCGGCCGTCGTGCTGATGGGCGTGTTCCAGTTGCTGTTCGCCGCCTGCAAGCTGGGCAAGTTCATTCGCATGGTGCCGCATTCCGTCATGCTGGGCTTCGTCAACGGCCTGGCCATCGTCATCTTTGTCGCGCAATTCGGCCACTTCAAGGTTGGCGGCCAGTGGATGTCCGGCGCCGCGCTGTGGACGATGCTGGGCCTCGTCGCGCTGACGATGGCGATCATCTACGTCCTGCCGAAGCTCACGAAAATCGTGCCGTCGTCGCTGGCGGCCATCCTGATCGTCTCGGGGCTGGTGGCTGCGCTGGGCATCAGCACGAAGACGGTGGGCGACATGGGCTCCATCGCCGGCGGCCTGCCGGCGTTTCACGTGCCGCAAGTGCCACTGACGCTTGAAACCCTGTACATCGTGCTGCCATACGCCTTGATCCTGGCAGCCATCGGCCTGATCGAAACGCTCTTGACGTTGAACCTGATCGACGCCATCACGGACACGCGCGGCCGGCCCAATCGCGAGAGTATGGCGCAGGGCGTCGCCAACGTCGTCAGCGGCTTCTTTGCGTCGATGGGCGGCTGCGCGATGATCGGCCAGAGCATGATCAACATTAACAACGGCGCGCGGCTGCGCCTCTCCGGCATCGTCGCCGCCGTGTTCCTGCTGGGCTTTATCGTGCTGCTGTCGCGCTGGATCGAGATGATTCCGCTGGCGGCGCTGGTGGGCTTGATGTTTGTCGTCTGCGAAAAGACGTTCGCGTGGGGCAGCCTGCAGACGCTGCGCAAGATCCCGCGGCAGGATGCCGTCATCGTGGTCGGCGTCACCGTCATCACCGTGCTGACCGATCTCGCCATCGCCGTGCTGGCCGGCGTCGTGTTTGCCGCGCTGGTGTTCGCGTGGGAGCACGCGAAGGAGATCCACGCACGGGTGCACACCGACGCGCGTGGCTGGAAGGTGTACGCGCTGAAAGGCTCGCTGTTCTTTGCCTCGACGTCGAGCTTTGCCGCGCTGTTCGATCCGAAGAACGATCCCGACCACGTGGTCATTGAATTCCGCGACGCGAAGGTCGTCGACCACTCCGCCGTGGAAGCCATCGACGCGCTGGCGGTGCGCTACCAGCAGGCCGGCAAGACGCTGCACCTGCGGCACCTGAGCCCCGACTGCCTGGAAATCCTCGACAAGGCCAAGCCGATGGTCGAGGTCAACGAGTTCGAAGACCCGCACTACCGCATTGCGGACAACCGCCTCGCATAGTCCGGGCTAAGGCCCAAAACCGGTGACAGACACCCATTTACGAAAAATGGTGTCTGTCACCGGTTTTTTTTATTGCTGCGGGCTGACGACGACCGGCCCGCCGCCCGACTGCTCGGTCGTGACCTGCGACAGCGCGTCGAACAGCTCCGTGCCGTCACGCGTGTCGACCCATTTGCCGTCGATGTAACGGTAGTGGAAGCCGCCGGAGCGGGCCGCCAGCCACATTTCCTGCATCGCCGCCTGGCTGTTGACGATGACCTTCGAGCCGTTGTGCAGGAACTCGATCTCCAGCACATTGCCGTTGCGGCTGCATTCGACGTCGATGCGGTCTTCGTCGTTGAGGCGGTCCAGCGCGTTCTCGATGGCGGCCAGCGTGCTGTCGGCCAGGTCCAAAAATTCGGTTTCGGTCATGCTACACTCCAAGGGTTCTGTTCATACCGAGATTCTAATCGTGAAGTTCACTTTAGCGTTGCCTGTCGCCGCTGTTATTGCCGCAGTTTTCCTGACCGGCTGCGGCCAGACAGGTCCATTGTATATGCCGAAGCCGCCCAACAAGCCCGCCGCGGAGCTGGGCAAAGCCGGCACCGCGCCGCCTTCGGCCCCGGTTCCTTCCACGCCTCCCGCATCCCAACAGTAACTGTCCAGCCACTCAATGTCCCAATTCGATTATCAGAACGGCGTCCTGCACGCCGAAGGCGTCGCCCTGCCCGCCATCGCCGAAACGTTCGGCACGCCGACGTATGTCTACTCCAAAGCCCAGCTGCTGGAGAACTTCGATGCCTACGCCAACGCCTGCGCCGGCCGCGATGCGCTGGTGTGCTACGCGATGAAGGCCAACTCGAACCTGGCCATCCTCGACCTGCTGGCACGCCGTGGCGCCGGTTTCGACATCGTTTCCGGCGGCGAGCTGCTGCGCGTGATCGCCGCCGGCGGCGACCCGAAAAAAGTCATCTTCTCTGGCGTCGGCAAGAGCGTCGACGAGATGCGCCTGGCGCTGCAGCACGACATCCTGTGCTTCAACGTCGAGTCGATTCCCGAGCTGCACCGCCTCAATGAAGTCGCCGGCGCGCTGGGCAAGAAGGCGCGCGTGTCGCTGCGCGTCAATCCGAACGTGGACCCGAAGACGCACCCGTACATCGCCACCGGCCTGAAAGCCAGCAAATTCGGCGTCGCGTTCAGCGATGCACTGCCGACGTATCGCGTGGCGGCGCAGCTGCCGCACCTGGACGTGGCCGGCATCGACTGCCATATCGGCTCGCAGCTGCTGGACGACACGCCGCTGCTGGAAGCATTGGACCGCCTGATCGAACTGATCGACGCGCTGGCAGCCGAGGGCATTCACCTGCACCACCTGGACGTGGGCGGCGGCCTGGGCATCGATTACGGCGTGGCCGGCGAAGAAGCCCCGGCGCACGCGGGCGACTACGTGACACGCGTCTTTGAGCGTGTCGCGGCATGGCGCGCGGAGAAGCATGGCGGCAAGGCGATCAAGGTGATCTTCGAGCCGGGTCGCTCGATCGTCGGCAATACGGGCGTGCTGCTGACGAAAGTCGAATTCATCAAGCACGGCGAAGAGAAGAACTTCTGCATCGTCGACGCGGCCATGAACGACATGGCGCGCCCTGCCCTGTACCAGGCGTGGATGGCGATGCAGCCGGTGAAACAGGCGACCGGCGGCGCCACGTTCGACGTCGTCGGCCCCATCTGCGAATCGGGCGACTGGCTGGCGCGCGACCGCGCCCTGGCCGTGGAAGCGGGCGACCTGCTCGTCATGAAAACGGCAGGCGCGTACGGCATGACGATGGCCTCGAACTACAACACCCGCGGCCGCGCCGCCGAAGTCATCGTCGACGGCGACCAGGTCCACCTGGTGCGCCGCCGCGAAACACCGGAAGAGCTGTTCGCGCTGGAGTCGCTGATCCGCTAAAAAGTTTCCCAAAAACGGGGACTGTCCCCGATTTTGGGAAATATTTCCTGGATTTAGGGACTGTCCCCGATTTTTGGCAACTTATCGTTGTGCGACGCCGGCTCTTGCCGGCGTTTGTTTTTGCCACGCCCACCACACGCGCAGCGCCAGCAGTACCGTCACGATCCCGACAAACAGCATCGGCTGGTTCAGGTCGTGCTTGGCCGCCTTCATCCACCAGAAATGCAGTACGCCCAGCGGCGCGATGGCGTAGATCAGCCGGTGCAGCCATTGCCAGCGCTTGCCGCCGAGGCGGCGCACCATCGCGTTCGTGCTCGTCACGGCCAGCGGCACCAGCAATACGAACGCAATGAAGCCGACCAGGATGAACGGCCGCTTGGCGACGTCGCGCAGCATGTCGGCCACGTCGAAGAAATGGTCGAACCACAGGAACGTGGTGAAGTGCAGCAGCGCGTAGAAGAACGCGAACAGGCCCACCATGCGGCGCAGTTTCAGCAGCCAGTTCCACTTCAAGAAGCGCCGCAGCGGCGTCACGGCCAGCGTGATGCAGAGGAAGTACAGCGTCCAGTCGCCGGTCGAGCGCGTGATGAACTGCAGCGGCTCTACCAGCGCACCCGTCAACGTCAGATAAATCAGGCGAACGAACGGCACCAGCGCCAGCGCGAAGACGGCCGCCTTGATGGCGGTGACCTGTTTCGGCGTCATCAGAAATTCTTCTTCAGGTCCATGCCGGCATACAGCGAGCCGACGTCGTAGCCGTTGAACATCAGCGTCTTGCGTTTGCGCGACAGGAACGAGTCCTCGCCGATGCGCCGCTCGGAAGCCTGCGACCAGCGCGGATGGTCCACGTTCGGATTGACGTTCGAATAGAAGCCATACTCGGACGGCGCCGAGCGGTTCCACGACGTGCGCGGCATGTCGCGGACAAACCGGATCTTGACGATGGACTTGGCGGACTTGAAGCCGTACTTCCACGGGAGCACCATGCGCACCGGCGCGCCGTTCTGGTTCGGCAGCGTCTCGCCATACATGCCGAGGGTCAGCAGCGCCAGCGGATGATTCGCCTCGTCCAGCCGCAGCCCTTCCGTGTACGGCCAGTCCAGCACGCGGCTGTTCACGCCCGGCATCTGCTTGCGGTCCGCCAGCGAAATGAATTCGACGTACTTCGCATTCCCCGTCGGTTCCACGCGCTTGATGATTTCCGCGAACGAGTAGCCGATCCACGGGATGACCATCGACCACCCTTCCACGCAGCGCAGCCGATACACCCGTTCTTCCAGTGGCGCGAGTTTGAGCAGCGCGTCCAGGTCCAGCGTCATCGGCTTTTTCACTTCGCCTTCGATCGACACGGTCCATGGCCGCGGGCGCAACGTGCCCGCGTTCTCGGCCGGATCGCTCTTGTCCGTGCCGAATTCATAGAAATTGTTGTAGTGGGTGGCGTCGTGCAGCGCCGTCAGCTTGTCCTGCGCCGAGTAGGCCGCGTTGCGCTGCGCCGGCAGCTTCGGGCCGGTGCCCTGCGCAAACGCCTCGCGCGACAGCATCTCCAGCAGCGCGCCGCCGGCAATCGAGCCGACGGCCATCTGGCGGATGAAAGCGCGGCGGTTTTCAAAGACCGCGCGCGGCGTGATCTCCGACGGGAACGGCAGCTCGATGCCGTTGGGGGAACGTTTGATCAGCATGACAGCTCCGACAATAAGGTGGGTTCAGCAGTAACCTTACCTCATTCCGAAACCGCAGCGGATTACAACTGCATTACATTACAGCGCGCCGTACGAGTGCAGCCCCGAGAGGAACATGTTCACGCCCAGGAACGCGAACGTCGTCACCAGCAGCCCGACCAGCGCCCACCATGCGGCCACGCGCCCGCGCAAGCCGGCCATCAGCCGCATGTGCAGCCATGCCGCGTAGTTCAGCCAGACGATCAGCGCCCACGTCTCCTTCGGGTCCCACGACCAGTAGCCGCCCCACGCCTCGGCCGCCCACAGCGCACCCAGGATCGTGGCGATCGTGAAGAACGCGAAGCCCGCGGAGATGGCCTTGTACATCACGTCGTCCAGCAGTTCCAGCGACGGCAGGCGGTCGACGAGATAGCCGTGCGACTTGAGCAGGTAGGCCGACGCCACCATCGCCGCCAGCGCGAACGTGCCGTAGCCGATGAAGTTGGCCGGCACGTGGATCTTCATCCACCAGCTCTGCAGCGCCGGCACCAGCGGCTGGATTTCCGCCGCGCCGCGCGACACGGTGTACCACAGCAGGAAGCCGACAGCCGCCGAAATCACCAGCATGACGAAGGGCCCCAGCTGGCGCGTGGCGTAGCGCTGCTCGTAGTACAGGTAGAACATGGCCGTGATCAGCGCGAACAGGATGAACACTTCATACAGGTTCGAGATGGGAATATGGCCGACGTCCGCGCCGATCAGGTAGGACTCGTACCAGCGCACCATCATGCCCGTCCAGCCCAGCAGCACGGCGCCCCAGCACAGGCGCGAGCCGATGGCGGCGCCGGCCGGCGAGTGCGGCTGAACCGGCGCCTTCTCCGTTGCCTTGGGCGGCCGCGACGCCAGCCCGATCCAGTAGAACAGCGTGGACAGGAAGAAGAAAACGCTCATCCACAGGATGGCTGATTGGCTCGACAGCATGTAGCGCAGCCAGAAGCGCGTGTTGGCCGCTTCCAGATCGTGGCCATACAGCGCGATCGCGCCCAGCGCCAGCAGCGCCACGGACGGCATCAGCCAGCGCACAGGCTTCCAGTGCCAGCCCAGCGCCGCGAACGTGGGCGCGGACAGTACCAGGATGACTTTTTCGTAGACGTCCATATAGGCGCCGTAGCGGTTCAATGCGAACAGCGCGCCCGCCAGCAGCGCCGCAGCAAACAGCCAGTCGGCGACGGTCAGGCGGCGGAAGTAGCCCGGCGCTTCCGTATAGGTCCCGTTTTGTGTGATATCCATGCTGGTCTCCTTCGTTGGCCTAAGCTTACGCCGTTTGCGGAAGTTTTTGCTTCAATGCGCCGAACTCGTGGTCGAAGTCCAGCGTCTTGCGCTGGGTGCTCATCGCCATCAGCGCGTGCGCGCCCTGCCCGTCGTTGCGGATCCACACCCACAGCCGGCGCTCGCGGATATAAAACATCGAGAACACGCCCAGCACCAGCAGCGCGCAGCCCAGGTAGACGACGGCCTTGCCCGGCGAGCGCGTGACCTGGAACACGGAGGCCTTCACCTGCGTGAACTCGTCCAGCTGCAGATAGACGGGCGCGCCGTAGAAGGCGCTGTCCGACAGCGCGTTGGTGGCCAGCTGCAGGAAGCGCGCATGTGCTTCGTCGGCCTTTGCAGGTGCCAGACCATCCTTCGCACGCGCCACCTGCCACAGTTCCCACAACGTGCCGTTCAGGATCTTCATGAAGATGTCCGCCGCCTTCTCCTGCTCGGCCGCCGGTACCTTTTCCAGGAAGCGGCTGACGGCCATAAAGCCGGCCGACTGCGCATTGCCGGCAAAGATTTCCATGCTTTTCAGCGCCGACAGCGCCAGCTGCGATTCCATCGCCTCGGCGCGGCTCGACTGCGGCATCGCCCGGCGGGCGTACGCCTGCGCCGCCTGGCTGCGCAGTTCCGTGTTGTGCAGCGCCGCGCGCAGGCGCATCCAGTCGCGCACACTGTGCTCGTCGTCGGCGGGAATGCGCAGGTAGCTGAACGGCTCGGCGGGACTGGCGCGCACGCCGGACAGGAACACGGTCGCGCCATCGACGGTCACCGGCTGCATGTAGTTCTGGTATTCGCGCGCCTGCCCGGTCTTGTCCCGCAGTTTGTATTGCACGCTGGGGCCGACGTTCTTCAGGTCCTTGTTGTTGGCGTTCTTGGCCGCGGAGCCCAGCTGTTTACTCAGGCCGTTGGCAAACGCGTTGTCGAAGCTCTCGCCCTTTTTGACGTCGCGCGCATCGCGGCTGGCCATGTTCTCCACGTTGAACGGCCGGAAGTCCGACCATTCCACGGTATAGGCATCGTCCAGCTTCGTCGAACCGCCCACCTCACCGGCCATCTCGAATTTCGCCGACGCCGGTCCCGTCATCGGGAAGCCCGTCATTTTCAGCTTGCTGCCGCCGTCCTCGAAGCTGGACTGGTAGACGGCCAGGCCCTTGTAGATCAGCGGCTTGTTCACTTCGATCGTGGCGGGGAAGGTCTTGTTCGTCTCATGGTCGCGCACCACCACTTCGCTGGCAAACAGCTTCGGCATGCCGGTGCTGTAAAACTCGATATTGAATTTTTTCAGCTCGATGGTGAACGGCAGCTGCTGGATCAGCACCCCATCCGCGCGCGGCACGATGGCCGTATCGCTGGCCTGCCCTTCCGGGATCATGGCGTTGCCGCGGAACGTGGGATTACCGAGGCCGAGGCGGTGTTTCGCGGGGATGTCGGCAATGATGCCGCTGCCCTTGAACGGCTCCTTGCCCAGCACCCATTCCTGGATGCGGATCGGCATATCGGAATCGAGCAGGCCGCCCACGCAGATGACGACGATGGCGCTGTGCGCGAAGATGTAGCCGAACTTGTTGGCCGCCCCGCGCTTGGCCGCGACGAGCGTGCCGCCCTCCTTCTCGACGATCTTCGCCTGGTAGCCGGCATGAGCGAGGCGTGCGGCCGTCTGCCGCGCCAGCGCGTCCGGGTTCAGCGCCGACTGCCACTCGGTCTTGTGATGGAAATTGCGCAGCGACTGCTCGCGCACGTTCTCGCGCCAGCTGCGCATGTCCTTCATCATCTTCGGCGCGTTGCGGATGATGCACAGCGACGTCGACGTCACGAGGAACGCCATCATCAACAGGAACCACCACGCGGAATAGACGGCATACAGCCCCAGTTTGCCGAACACGTCGAACCAGAACGGGCCGAACTGGTTGATGTAGTTCGGCATGGGCTGGTTCTGCTGCATGATCGTGCCGATGATGGCGGCGATCGCGATCATCACGAGCAGTGCGATGGCAAAGCGCATCGACGACAGCAGCTCGAAAGCTTCATTCAACGCGGGACGGCGGGTGTGCAGGCGGATACCGGTGGTCGAGGTGGTGCTCATGCGATGGGATCAGGTGAGTGGTGCGCACTGCATACTATCAAATCGGCAGGCGCAAAGGGGGCGGCGCGGCGATGTGCCTAGGGCGACACAGCGGAAGGACTAGTCATTCCGGCCAACGGATGCCAAGAAAAAGGGCAGCCAGCTTGCGCTGCCGCCCTTGTCGGTCGATGCGCCACCCGGCGCGCTTTACTTCAGGCCCGCCACGTAGTCGGCAACCGCCTTGATTTCGTCGCTGGACATGCGCTCGGCGATCGTCGTCATCTCGGCGCTGTTCTTGCGGCCCTTGGCCTTGAAGCCTTCCAGCTGCGCGATCGTGTAGTCCTGGTGCTGGCCGCCGATGCGCGGATAGCGCGCCGGATTGCCGGCGCCGGCGGGGCCGTGGCAGCTGGCGCAGGCGGGGATCTTCTTGTCCGCGATGCCGCCGCGGTAGATCGTCTTGCCCCATTGGACGGTGTCCTTGTTTTTCGCGGCGCCCGGCTTGGCGCCCTGCGTGGACAGGTAGGCGGCGATGTTCTTCTTCTCCGCATCGGTCAGCATCTTCGCGTACATCGTCATCACGGGATTCTGCCGGTTCGGCGTCGTGAAGTCGACCAGCTGCTTGTACAGGTAGTTTTCAGGCTGGCCGGCCAGCTTCGGATTGGCGGCGATGGAGGAATTGCCCGCGGCACCGTGGCAGGACACGCAGGCGGGCAAGCCGCGCGCGTTGTCACCATCGGCATACAGGGAAGAGCCCTTGGCCGGATCGGCTTTGGCCGCCGCGGCAGGGTGGGCGGCGTCTGCAGCGAAGGCTGCGCCCGAAACGAACATCAACGCTGTGAATATGGAATGTACCACCGGTGTAAACGCACGATTCATTCAGACACCCTACAGAGACGAGTCAATAAAATGTTCGCAGTGACGCGGACCGCAAGCGAAGTAACTCCTTATTGTACAATAGCTTCCTCGGCCAAAAGCCTGTCTTCCTTGCAATTTCCCCCCTATCTCCATGTCCAAGCTCTGGCAAGCCCGCTTCTTTACGACCGTCAATCATCTGCGTGACCTCCCCCGAACGACGGTTCCCGAAATCGCTTTCGCGGGCCGCTCGAACGCCGGAAAATCCACTGCAATCAACATCTTGTGCAACCAGAAGGGTCTGGCGTTCGCGTCCAAGACACCCGGCCGCACGCAGCACATCAACTTTTTCTCCATCGGCGGCGCCCACGTGGCAATGCACCGGAAGGATGAGACGAACCAGGCCGAAATACGTTGTCTATTGGCCGATTTGCCAGGGTACGGCTACGCCGAAGTATCTGGCGACGCCAAGTTGCACTGGCAGCGCCTGTTGGGCGATTATGTACAGCGCCGCGAACAGCTGGCCGCGCTGATCCTCATCATGGACGCGCGCCGCCCGTTCACGGACCTGGATATCCAGATGCTGGAATGGTTCGCCCCGAGCGGCAAACCGATCCACTGCATCCTGACGAAGGCCGACAAGCTCAATCGCAACGAATCCGTCAACATCCTGCGCCAGACGCAAGCAAAGCTGGACAGCTATGTCGACGAGGATGGCGTGGGCTTCCCGTTCACCGTGCAGCTGTTCTCGGCGCTGAAACGCATCGGCATCGAAGAGGCGACGGCGAAGATCGAGGAGCTGGTCGGCCTGAATGTCGACGTGGTGCAGGAGCTGGAGACGCCAGATCTGGAGACGCCGGAAGACCTCGACGACGAACAATGATTTCTTACTGCTGAATGGACCAACCCGCGATGCACAGCCCTCACTTTTCCGCCCAGTTCCCCGCCATGCGCATGCGCCGCATGCGCCGTGACCCGTTCTCGCGCGCCCTGATGCGCGAAAACGTCGTTACCGCCGCCGACCTGATCTACCCCGTCTTCATTCTGGAAGGCAGCAACGTGCGCGAGCCGGTGCTGTCGATGCCGGGCGTGGAACGGGTGTCGGTGGACCTGCTGCTGAAGGTGGCCGAGGAGTGCGTCAACCTGGGCATCCCCGTGCTGGCGCTGTTCCCCGTCATCGACGCCTCGCTGAAAACCCCGGACGGCGTCGAAGCGACGAATCCGGAAGGCCTTGTGCCGCGTGCCGTCCGTGAGCTGAAGGCGCGCTTTCCGGAACTGGGCATCCTGACGGACGTGGCGCTGGACCCGTACACGAGCCACGGCCAGGACGGCCTGATCGACGATAACGGCTACGTCATCAACGACATCACAACCGAGATGCTGGTGCGCCAGGCGCTGACGCAGGCCGACGCCGGTGTCGACGTCGTCGCCCCGTCGGACATGATGGACGGCCGCATCGGCGCCATCCGCGTGGCGCTGGAAGAAAAGAACCACATCCACACGCGCATCATGGCCTATTCGGCCAAGTATGCGTCGGCGTTTTACGGCCCGTTCCGCGACGCCGTCGGCTCGGCGAAAAACCTGGGCAAGGGCGACAAGAACCAGTACCAGATGGACCCGGCCAACAGCGACGAAGCGCTGCGCGAAGTCGCGGGCGACCTGCAGGAAGGCGCCGACATGGTCATGGTCAAGCCGGGCATGCCATACCTGGACATCGTGCGCCGCGTCAAAGACGAATTCAAGGTACCGACGTTCGCCTACCAGGTCAGCGGCGAATACGCGATGATCAAGGCGGCCGCGCAGAACGGCTGGCTGGATCACGACAAGGTCATGCTGGAATCCATGCTGGCGTTCAAGCGCGCCGGCGCCGATGGCGTGCTGACCTACTTTGCGCTCGATATCGCGCGCAAGCTGAAGCAAATGTAAGCCTGGGGACAGGCACCTTTCTCAGGGCCTCCGGCCCTGAGAAAGGTGCCTGTCCCCGACGTTCATGGCGCAACAGTCGGCGCCAGCGCCGTCACGCGCTGTTTCAGCGCGGCCTCAACAAGATTCCAGTACGGGTAACGCAAATGCACGGCGCCCGCGGGATCCGCGCGCAGCGCGATCCAGGTGCTGACGCCCTTCCCCTCCAGTTGCATCTGCACGAGCTTCAGCACACGCAGGGGGCCAGTGAGCCAGCAACGATCGTCGGGCAAGGTCAACCTGAGCGCTGCCTGGATCGGACAATCCAGCAACTGGCGCAAGCGGATGACGGCCGCCTTATCGCCGCGGTCGAACGCAGGCTCGATCGTATAGTGGCTTCCGGCGGCTCCGGCCAGATCGTATTTGTCCTGCAGATAGCCGCCCAGGTCCTGGCCGCTTCCAACAGCGTCAACCTCTCCCGTCTCGACATTGACCAGCCATGCATTCAACCCGACCGCAAGGTATTCCTGCAGCCCATACACCACGTAGCCAACCCTGTTCCCCCGGATAATCCAGTGATCACCTCGTTCGCTCAGTTCGCAAGTTGTGATGGCCAGATCGTCCATCGTTGGCACACCGCTGCGAGGCTGCGAACGATCAAGAATGATTTTTTTTGCTTCGGCGGCGGTGATCATGCTGGCAGTATCGCATCTTCTTGGGCAGCAGCATTATGGCTAGTAACATGTTCCACTAGAGCGATGACGCGCAACAGGCTGCTATTGTCGAATCGCTGGGCGTATTGATCATAGTCGAAGCGCCTCCGCCGACTTCCTACCGTAACAACTCTCGTTCCCAAAGCCGGATCAGGACATCCATTTGGCTATTGGGCCTTAGCGCCACTCCGTTAGTGGCGATAGCCCAAAGCTGAGCTTTATCGATGCAGAGTGTTGGACGAAGCCGAAGGTTTGCCAAAGCACGACACACATATGCCTTATTTTTTGTTGAGCGCGTATAGCTTCCTGGCCGCACGTTGCTTACGGAACCGGTTTCGCACAGCGCAAGAAAAGCATCCCTCGGGCACCCCTTGCGTTGTGATAACGGGCTGCTCGGAAATACCTGCGCGACCGACTCATTCCACGCATCTCGTGGGGACGTACCTGGACTATTCTTGATCAATTGAACCGCATACTCCGCTGCGTCCGCAAAATTCGCCATGTCACTCTCCCCGGAAAACAATGTAATGCGCTGCCGGCGCGACGGCACTATCGCTGAGACTTTAGCTTTTCGCTCCTATCGATTAGCACCAGCAAATGTCCTGGTGAGCAATTTACCGCGACCACGCATGAGACTGCAAGTCCACGGTGTAGCCAGGCACACATTTGCGCTTACTGCTTCCTGTTCCTATGCGTTATTCTGTAACCGGCCCTGGCATAAGTCCGGTTCTTCATTCAGCACTTCCCCTACCCACTCCGCAAACACCCGCAACTTCGCCGTCGCCATCCGCCCTTTCGGATACAGCAGCGACACCGGCATCGGCACCGGCGGCGTCTCGGGCAACAGTTCCACCAGCGCCCCGCTTTGCAGGTGCGCGCGCACCTGATATGCCGCGGCCTGCGTGATGCCAATGCCCTGCAAGGCGCAGATGACGTTGGCGTCGGCATCGTCGATCGCGACCGGGCCGCCCACCTGCGCCGTCTCGACGCGGCCCTCCACCACGAAGTCCCAGTCGAACGGCCGCCCCGTGCGGCCCGAGAAGTGGACGATGCCGCGGTGTGACCGCAGGTCGGCGATGGTGTGCGGCGTGCCGTGCGCCGCCAGGTAGGCCGGCGACGCGCACGTGACGAACCGCATGCTGCCCACCTGCCGCCCGATCAGCGCGGAGTCCTGCAAGGCGCCGACGCGCAAGGCGCAGTCGACGCCCTCCTGCGTCAGGTCGACAAAACGGTTGGCCACACTGATCGTCAGCGCCAGTTCCGGCCATGCCGCAAGGAAGGCGCCCAGCCGCGGCAGGATGACAACGCGACTGACCGCGCCAGGCAGCTCGACGCGCAGCGTGCCGCGCGGTGTCGCGGACGCCGCACCGCGGAAGCCCTGCTCCGCCACGTCGATGGCCGCGAGGATCTGCACGCACTGGTCGTAATACTCGGCACCGTCCGTCGTCAGCGCCAGCTTGCGCGTCGTGCGCAGCAGCAGCGTCGTGCCCAGGTACGCTTCCAGCTTCTGGATCGTTGCCGTCAGCGCGGCTCTCGGCAGCCCCAGCGTTTCCGCCGCCTTGGTAAAACTGTTCGCCTCGACGATCCGGACGAACGTTTGCATGGCCTTGACCTTGTCCATCGATTGTTCATCTAAAGTGAAATGTAAAGGTGCATTATGCGCTGATTATCTATGCACCGAACGTCGATAGACTGGCCTCATCACTTCTCACCTTGAGGCCATCATGAACACATCTTCCATTTCACGCGGCATGGTCACCTTGCTTGCCGCTGCGGCCGGGCTGATCGTCGCCAACCTGTATTACGCGCAGACGCTGGTCGGCCCCATCAGCGCCGCAACCGGGCTGTCGCCGGCCGCGGCCGGGCTGATCGTCACGCTGACGCAGGTCGGCTACACGCTGGGGCTGCTGTTTGTCGTCCCGCTGGGCGACTTGCTGGAAAACCGCCGCCTGATTGTCGTGGCGCTGGCCGTTGCCTCGGTGGCGCTGCTGGCTGCGGCCTTCGCCACCAGCGCGGCCGTGTTCCTGGCCGCGGCGCTGGCGATCGGCCTGTCGTCTGTCGCCGCGCAGGTGCTGGTGCCGTTCGCCGCGCACCTGTCCAGCGAGGCCGAGCGGGGGCATACGGTGGGCAAGGTCGTCAGCGGACTGCTGCTGGGCGTGATGCTGGCGCGCCCTGCCGCCAGCCTGATTGCCGACCACGCCAGCTGGCACGTGGTGTTTGGCGGCGCCGCCGTGCTGATCGCGCTGCTGGCCATCGTGTTGCGCATCAAACTGCCGCAGCGCGTGCCGCAGTCGGCGCTGTCGTACCCGAAACTGATCGGTTCACTGTGGACGCTGTTCACAACGACACCCATCCTGCGCCGCCGCGCCGCCTATCACGCCGGCCTGTTCGGCGCGTTCAGCCTGTTCTGGACCGTCGTGCCACAGGTGCTGGCGGGCCCCGGGTTCGGGCTGTCGCAGTCGGCCATTGCCGTCTTCGCACTGGTCGGCATGGCCGGTGCCGTCGCGTCGCCCATCGCCGGCAAGCTGGCCGACAAGGGACACAGCACGATCGCCACAGCCGCCGCGCTGATCCTTGGCATCGCCGGCTTTGCGCTGCCGCTGCTGGTGCCCGGCTCGCATGTTGTCGCGCTGGCAGTGCTGGTGGTCGCGTCGATCGTGCTGGACATGGGTGTCGCCGGCAATCTGGTGCTGGGCCAGCGCGCCATCTTCATGCTGGGCCATGAGGTGCGCAGCCGCCTGAACGGGCTGTATTTCGCCGTGTTCTTTGCCGGCGGCGCGGCCGGCTCCGCCCTGGGCGGCTGGGTTTATGCGCAATACGGCTGGCACGCCGCGTTACTGGCGGGGATGGCGCTGCCTGTCCTGGCGCTGATTTACTGGATTGGCGAGGCGTTGCCGGCGGCAGAGCGCAAGGCGGTTTGAGCTGACAGCGAACGTCGGGGACAGGCACCTGTCAGGGTCGGAGACCCTGACAGGTGCCTGTCCCCATAAACTCCGTGAGCTCGGCTTCGATCTGCTGCGCCAGCTGGTGGATATGAAAACCGTCGACTAAGCCGTGGTGGGCCTGCACGGAAAACGGCAGTAGCAGCCGCCCGCCCGGCGCATCGCGGAACTTGCCCCAGCCGATGGACGGGATATCGGGATTGTCCAGCGCCGCCGTTGGATGCTGGATCGACGTGAAGTCCAGCCAGGGAATGCACGTGATGAAGACCTGGTCGCGGCATTCGCGTGGCGTCATCGCCTTGTAGACGGGGTTCAGCGCCGTCATCGCGGACGCTTCGGCGCGCGCCGCCTGCCCGCGCGCCACGAATTCGCGCAGGTCGTCCGACCATGCGAACTGGGCGAAATTGACGTCGTTGTTGGCATTGGTGACGGTGAAGGACGGTCGCAGCCGGTCGATCCGCAGCACTTCGCCATCGAGCACGCGGTAGCGGAAATTCTCCACCTTCAACGTCGAGCGCAGCACCGCGCACAGCAGCACGTGGAACGGCGCTAGCCCCTGCGCCTTGCACCACGGCCGGAAGTCGGGCAGCTCCAGCGTGAAGGTGAGATTCAGCGCCGGACTGTCCATCCCGTCGAACATGGCAAAGCGGTCGCGCCGCTGTTCAAACTTCTTCATCGTTTCTTATCTTCCCGCCGGGCGGATATATTTCGGATACATTTCCTTGAGCAGGAAGGCGCGCAGCTCGGCCTCGTCTTCCTTGCGCGCGCTCATCCGCACGACGCGACCCAGGCGATGCGACTCCCATTCGAAGTCGCCCGGCTTTTCCTTGCGGATCAGTTCGATCATTTTCGTCACGACGGCATTCTCGATATCGATCTCGCTGCCCAGCTCCACGTGCACCTGCTGCAGCCAGCGGCGCTTGAAGTTGGTGTTCCAGCCGCGGAACTTGACGTCCGCGCTGTTGAACGTCTGGTTCTGCACGTCGAAGATGCCGCCCGAGTCCTCGCGGTCGCCGGCCGCGTTGCGGCCCTGTGCCCCCATGATGTTGGCAATGGCGCGGGCCTTGGCCTTGGCGTCCTCGCTCTCGGCCGAGTCGGCTGGTGGCGACGACGTCGCGCCCCGCTTGCGGCGGTTCGCTTCGATCAGTTGCGACATATCGGTGACGTCCGGCGGCGGCGGCGTCAGCTTCGCCTGCACCGGTGGCGGCTCCTGCTGCTGCTTCTGCGTGATCGCATCCGGATTGGTGCGCGGCTGCAGGGGCGGCGCCGGACGCGGCGGTGCTTTCGCAACCTTTTTCGGCGTCTGTTTCTGTGGGGTCGGTGTCGGCTTTGGAGCCGGCGCGGTCTTCGCGGGCGTCGGCGTGGGCGCGACAGGGGCGATCCACACCATTTCGCCCTGTTTCGACGGCGGCTTCAGCTTGACGAACGTCTGTGGATTCATCAGGACCAGCAGCACGATCAGCACGTGCAGGCCGATGGCAATGCCGAGGCCGATGCGATTCGGCTGCTTGCGTCCATATTGCGGCATCAGGCCGCCGGGCGGCAGGGGCTGGCCGCAGGTGGGGCAATACTCGTCGGGACCGTGGGTGTGACTTGACTGTAACAAGATGAACCGTTTTCTGTGCACAAACCGGCAAGCCGGGCCAAAGTCGAGCAAGCTTACGCGAGCTTGTCGTTAACGGATGTTACCGTATGTATCCCGCCAGCGGAGCGCAACGGTCGCGCTGACCGCTGAGGCCGTGTCAACAACGGGGTCAGGCACAAAAACTGACATGGCCTCAACACTAGCGGGCCACAAGGGCAGAGCTCGTGTCAGTTTTCGTGCCTGACCCCACGGTTGACACGAGCGCGGCTGTCAATGCTTCGTCAGGTTGACGGCTTTCAGCTCCACCGGTTGCTTGTCCGCCGGCGGCTCGCTGTCGTCCAGGTCGCTGTCGCTCATCGGGCCCGTGCCGCTGTATTTATCGAGGAACAGATAAATGACGGGGGTGATGTACAACGTGATGACCTGCGAGAAGATCAGGCCACCGCAGACGGCCAGGCCCAGCGGCTGGCGCAGTTCGGCGCCGGCGCCCAGGCCCAGCGCGATCGGCAACGCGCCCATCAGCGCCGCCAAGGTCGTCATCAGGATCGGGCGGAAACGCAGGATACACGCTTCGCGGATCGCTTCCACCGGTGGCTTGCCCTCCTCCCGCTGCAACTGCAACGCGAAGTCGATCATCATGATGGCGTTTTTCTTGACGATACCGATCAGCATCAGGATGCCGATAATCGCAATCATCGTCAGGTCCATTTTAAAAATCCACAGCGTCAGCAGCGCGCCGACGGCCGCCGACGGCAGGCCGGCCAGGATCGTGAGCGGGTGGATATAGCTTTCGTACAGCACGCCCAGCAGCACGTAGATGACGCCCAGCGCGGCCACGATCAGGATGACCTGGCTGCTCTGCGACTTCTGGAACACGGCCGCATCGCCGCCGTACGTCGTGATGATCGACGCCGGCAGGCCGAATTCCTGGCCCATCGCTTCGATCTTGGCCGTGGCGTTACCCAGCGGCACGTCCGGCGCCAGGTTGAACGACAGCGTAATCGCCTGCAACTGCCCCTGGTGATTGACGGCTGTCGGCCCCACCGTGCGCTCGACCGACGCAAAGCTGGACAGTTTCACCAGTTGCCCGGCGGTATTGCGCACAGACACCTTCGTCAGCGCGTCCTCGAACCGGCGGTCCTCGTTGGCCGCTTCCAGGATCACGTAATAACTGGCGGCGGACGAATAAATCGTCGATACCTGCCGCTCGCCGAACGCCAGGTACAGCGCCGTGCGGATGTCGCTCAACGCCACACCCAGGTTGTTGGCCTTGTCGCGGTCGATCTTCAACGATGCCTGCAGGCCCCGGTTCTGCGAGTCGCTCGTCACGTCGCGGAACTCCGGGTCGGCGCGCATGCGCTCCAGATAGCGCTCGGCCCACTCGTTGAGCGCATCCGGGCTGACGGACTGCAACGTGTACTGATACCGGCTCTTGGAAGGACGGCCGCCCAATTGCAGGTTCTGCACCGGCGACATGTAGACGGCAATGCCGGCCACCTGGCGCGTCGACTTGCGCAGGCTTTCCAGCACCTGCGGCATCTTGTCGCGCTCGCTGCGATCCTTCAGCACGACAAACATGCGGCCCGTATTGCCGCCGCCCGTGAACGACACGACGTCCTTGACGTTGCGGTCGGCCCGGATCAGCTCGGCCACCTTTTCCTGCAAGGCCAGCATGGCGGACGACGAGATGTCCTCGGACGCCTCCGTGTTGATGCGGATCTGGCCGATATCTTCCTCGGGGAAGAAGCCTTTCGGGATTGTTGTGTACATGACGATCGTCAGCGCAAACGTGCCGATGGCAATGGCCAGCACGACAAACCGGTGGCGCAGCGCGATGTCCAGCGTGCTGGCGTAGCCGTTGCGCACCTTGCGGAAGCCGGCCTCGAAGTGGCGGCCGATGAAGCCGTCGTCGCCGGACGTTTCATGCGAGTCGGCCGGCAGAAAGCGCGACGCCAGCATCGGCACCAGGGTCAGCGACACGGCGGCGGACACCAGCACGGACAGCGCGACGACCACGGCGAATTCATGGAACATCAGCCCCATCACGCCGGGCATGAAGAAGATCGGAATGAACACGGCCACCAGCGAAATCGAGATCGAGATGATGGTGAAACCCATCTCGCGCGCGCCGATCAGCGCCGCCTGCAACGGCTTCTTGCCATGCTCGATGTGCCGGACGATGTTTTCCAGCACGACGATCGCATCGTCGACAACCAGGCCGACGGCCAGCGTGATGCCCAGCAGCGAGATGTTGTCCAGGCTGTAACCGAACGCATACAGCAGCGCGAGCGCGCCCAGCAGCGAGATCGGCATCGTGATCGCGGGAATGAACGTCGCCGCGGCGCGGCGCAGGAACAGGAAGATGACGAGCACGACCAGGACGATCGTCAGCGCCAGGGTGAGATTCACGTCATGCAGCGCTTCGCGGATCGACACGGAGCGGTCGTTGACGAGGGCGATATTGATCGACTCCGGCAACTGCGCCTTGAAACGCGGCAGCAGGGCCTTGACGCCGTCGACGACCTGCACGGTATTCGCGTCCGGCTGGCGCTGCACCAGCAGCACGATGGCGCGCTCGCCGTTGTAGCTGCCAAACGATTTGATGGACTGGAAACTGTCTTCGACGGTTGCCACGTCCTTCAGGCGCACCGGCTCGCCATTGCGCACGGCAATGATCAGGTCGCGGAATTCCGACGCCTTCATCATCTGCGGATTGCCCTGGATCGTCAGCGTCTGGTCCGGGCCGTCCAGCACGCCCAGCGGGGTGTTGGCGTTGGCGTTGCGCACGGCCGCCTGCACGTCCGCCAACGTCAGGTCGCGGGCGTTCAGCAGGTCGGACTTGGCACGGATGCGCACGGCAAAACGTTTCTGGCCGTTGACGGACACCTGCGCCACGCCTGGCAATGTCGAGAGGCTGGGCGCGATCAGGTTTTCCGCGTAGTCGTTCAGTTCGGACAGCGACAGCGACGGCGAGTTCATCGCCATGAACAGCACGGGGGCGTCGGCCGGGTTGATCTTGCGGTACGACGGCAGGTCCGTCATTTCCTGCGGCAACTGGCGCTGGGCGCGCAGCAGGGCGGCCTGCACGTCCACGGCCGCCTCGTTGACGTTGATGCTGGAGTCGAACTCCAGGGTCAGCGACGTGTTGCCCTGCGTGCTCGTCGACGTGATCATCTGCAGGCCGGCAATCGTCGAGAACTGCTTCTCGAGCGGCAGCGCCACGGACGACGCCATCGTCTCCGGGCTGGCGCCGGCCAGATCCGCGCTGACGTTGATGACGGGTGTGTTGTAGCTGGGCAGTGCCGCGACGGGGATCTTCAGATAGGCCAGCACGCCGGCCAGGATCAGGGTCAGCGACAGCAGCACCACCATGACGGGGCGCCGGATGGAAAGCTCGGACAGGCTCATTCGATACCCTTGCTGCCGGAATTGGCCACGTGCGTATCGGCAACGCGCACCTTGCCGCCCGGACGGAGGTTCTGCTTGCCTTCGACGATGACTTTTTCGTCACCCTGCAGGCCGCGCACGGCGGCATCGGCGCCGAACGCATGCAGGCGCACGACGTTGGCCATCTTTGCCGTGTTGTCGGGCCCGACGGTGTAGACGAAAGTACCGCGGGTGTTCGTGATGATGGCGTTTTGCGGTACCACCAGCGCGTCCTTCAACGTCTGCACCGTCAGGGTCGTGTTGACGTACTGGCCCGGCCACAGGCGCGTGCCCTTATTGTCGAACTGGGCCTTGACGCGGATGACGCCGGCCACGGGATCGACCGTGTTGTCGATAAAGCTCAGGTGGCCTTCGATGGGCGTATCCGAATTGTTCTGGAACGCCTGCACGGCCACTTTACCGGCGCGCTGCGCGTCCAGCAGCGATGCCAGCGCGTTCTCCGGCAACGTGAACGACACGTTGATCGGGTCCAGCTGGGTGATCGTCGCCAGCGACGTGCTCAGCTGCACGAGGCTGCCCGGATAGACGTTGATGGCGCCTACCCGGCCCGTCATCGGCGCGCGGATCGACGTGTAGCTCTGGTCCACGCGCACGGCACGCGCGGCGGCGATGTCCGCCTCCAGCAGCGCGCGCGCCGCGTCCACCTGGCTTTTCAGCGTATCGACGGCGCCCTGCGCGATGAATTTCTGCGCCAGCAGTTCATTGCTGCGTTTGTACTGGCGCTCCAGGTCGGCCAGGCTGGCGCGGTCGCGCGCCACCTGCGCATCGGCCTTCTGCACATTGGCCGCCTCGCTGCGGCTGTCCAGTGAGAACATCAGCTCGCCCTGCTGGACGAACTGGCCTTCCTTGACATGCACCTTGACGATCGTGCTGGTCGTCTGCGGATGCAGGTCGACGGTGCTGATGGGGCTGACGGTACCGTTGGCCTGCAGCTGGACGGGAACGTCCTGCCGGCGCGGCTTCACGATGTTGACGGTCGTCGGCCCCTGAAAGCCGTTGCCCTTGCCGGCGGCGGCCTGCGGCGCCTCGGCCGGACGCGTGAAATGCCACGCGCCAGCGGCAACGACGACGACGGCAATGCCGGCGAGAACTCCCAGAGTTTTCTTTTTCATTCTATTGAACTGCGGTGATAAGTGAGTAGCATGAACCGGCCGCGCCGGATTCCCCGAACTGCTGTTCTTGTTCTTGTTGTGTCTTGCGATGTTGCCGTGCGGCACTGAACCCGGCATTGTCGCATCATTTTGTGTCTTGCCGATTACTTCCCTGCATAAAATTCAGGCAGTGTCAGCACAGCTTCCAGCCCACCGTTGTCGCCGTTAGACAAACTCAACGTGGCGCCGTGCTGCTCGGCGATATTGCGGGCGATCGTCAGGCCCAGGCCCGTCCCCCCGGACGAGCGCGAGCGCGAGCTTTCCAGCCGATAAAAAGGTTCGAACACCCGTGCCAACTGGTCCTGCGGGATGCCCGGGCCTTCGTCGCGAATACGGATGCGCGCGGCGCCGGCCAACCGCTCCACTGTCACATGCGCCTTCTGGCCATACTTGACGGCGTTGTCGATCAGGTTAACGAGGCAGCGCTGGATGTCCAGCGGCCGGCCCAGCAGCGCCATGCCCGCCGAGCCCTTCAGCTGGACGGGCTGGCCGGCTTCGACCGCGTCGGCACAGACGCTGTCGAGCAGCGAATCGAGGTCGAGTTTCTGCATCGCGCCGCCGGCATCGATGCTGCGCGCCAGGTCCAGCCCTTCCTTGACCATCGCCTGCATCGCCGACAGGTCGCCGATCAGCTTTTGCCGCAGATCCTCGTCCGTGACCTTTTCCAGGCGCAACCGCAGGCGCGTCAGCGGCGTTTGCAGATCGTGCGTGATGGCCGCCAGCATCTCCGTGCGCTGCGCGATGTACTGCCGGATGCGCGCCTGCATCGCGTTGAATGCGGCGCTGGCCTGGCGGATTTCGCTGGCGCCCGTCAGGCCCAGCGGCGGGTGGTTGATGTCGTTGCCCAGGTCCTTGGCCGCCTGCGCCAGCTGTTTCAGAGGCCGCACCGTCATACGGGTGACGAGGTAGGCCAGCACGGCAATGCACAGCAGGAACGGGAGGATGACGGCATATTCGTTGTGTCCCGTGGGTGCCGGGGCGCGCGGCGGAAGGATCGACAGCTTCAACAGCTGTCCGTCCGTCATCGCGATGTGGACGGATTCGCATGTGCCGCGCCAGGTCGTCGCGCCGAACAGCGTGTTCGTGGCGATCGGCTTGTCGCAACTGGGCGGACGCTCGGCAACCGGCGTCACCTGGAACTCGCGGCCCAGGCGCTGCGCCAGCGCCGCGGAAAACTCCGTGGGCGGCAGCGGCGGCGCCTCGTGCGCGGCCAGTTGCAGCTGGACCGTGCCCTTGCTGGCCACTTGCAGGTACTGCGCGCGCGATTCGGGCCGCACGACGTCCGCCGTCTCGATGATCTGCTCGGCCCGCTCCAGCGCGTGAAAATTGCGGTAGCGTTCCAAGGTGCGTTGCCGTTCGTTTAACGCCAGCCACTGCGTCAGCGCGGCCGACGCGATAATCCCCAGCATCAGGGCGAAGAACACCCGCCCCGTCATCGAGTTGAAGAATGCCTTCACACCCTGGGCTCCACCGCCACGGTGCCGGCAAGCACGTAGCCGCCGTTACGCACCGTCTTGATGATTTGCGGCACACGGGCGTCTTCGCCCAGCTTCTGGCGCAGGCGGCTGATCTGGATGTCGATCGAGCGGTCGAACGGGTCGGCGTCGCGCCCCTGCGTCAGGTTCAGCAGCTGATCGCGGTTCAAAACGCGGTTCGGGTGCTCGAGAAACACTTTCAGCAGGCGGAACTCGGCGCCGGAGAGCATGATGACCGTGCCGTCGGGATTGAGCAGGTGGCGCGCCGTCAGGTCGAGCGTCCAGCCGGAAAAGCGGATCTGCGCAGCCTTGTCGGCCCCGCCTGCCGCCGTCGTGCTGCTGCGGCGCAGGACGCTGCGGATGCGCGCCAGCAGCTCGCGCGGCTCGAAGGGCTTCGGCAGATAGTCGTCCGCGCCCATCTCCAGGCCGAGGATGCGGTCCAGCGGCTCGCTGCGGGCCGTCAGCATGATGACCGGCAGGTTCGAATGGGCACGCAGCTTGCGGCAGATCGTCAGGCCGTCCTCGCCCGGCATGTTCAGGTCCAGCACGATCAGGTCCGGCTTGGTTTCGTCCAGCAGCTTCCACATGGCGGTCCCGTCCTGCGCGCCGAACGTGCGGTAGCCGTTCGTCTCCAGGTAGTCCGCCAGCAGGGTGCGGATATCGCGGTCGTCGTCGACGATCAGAATGCTCGATGTAGGTTCCATGCCTCAATTATCCCCAGTTCCCGGGCGCGCGCCTAACGCCTGTTTGTATCGTCTTGTATATCAGTATTGCAGCAAACCCGGCATCCGAAAGGACACAAACGGATACAAATAACGGCGCCCGCGACACTTCATCGAAACACATGGCTGCCAAGATGAGTCCATGTGCAGAGCGTTATCGATCGACATGCACATGATCTATTAACGTAGCATTTATTCCGAAGGACAGAATATGAACACCCTGCGCAAATCCCTGATTATCGGCATGACGGTTATCGGCTTCGGCTCCGCCATCGGCGCGCAAGCCCAGGAAGCAACGACGCCGCATCACCGCGCTTATGCCGCCACCAAATTCGATCCGGCCAAGCGCGCCGAACATATCGCGCAACGCCAGCAGAAACTGCACGATGCACTGAAACTGACGGCGGCGCAGGAACCGGCATGGAATACCTATATTGCCGCCATCAAGCCGCAGACGCCGGTGGGCCGCGCCGACCGCGTCAGTTTCAAGGAACTGCCGGCGCCCGAGCGAATGGAGAAAATGCTGGAGCTGCACAAGGAACGCCTGGCGAAACAGGAAAGCCGGCTGGCCGCGCTGAAAACGTTTTATGCGGTGCTGACGCCGGAGCAGCAGAAGGCATTCGATGCCGCGACCGTACGCCAGGGTCCGCATCATCGTCACCACATGCGCGGCGACGTGCAGAAGCAGCAGGGCTGATCGGCCAGCCTCGAGGCTGCATCCCGCCCTCCCCGGCACTCTCACGCCAAGCTCTGGTCTGATCGTGCCGGAAAGTGGCTCCTGCAGGCGGGCTCGGCGAACAAAAAAGCGCCTCGGTGGCGCTTGAGATTTTGCTGCTGCCGACCGACACGACTCTTCGGGCGAACGTCCGAAGAGCCGTGTCTGTTTAATTCAGCTTTTGCAAAGACCTGAGAAACTTGGTCGAGTTCTGGAAACCGATGACGCGGGAATCCGGGATTTCCCGACCATTCCGGTCAAACAAGATGATGCCGGGCGGCCCGAACAGGTTGAATCGCTTCAGCAGCTCCTTGTCCGCGGCGTTATTCGCCGTCACGTCTGCCTGCAGCAGAATGGTATTGCCCAGTTTTTTCTGCACGGCCGGATCGACAAACGTCAGCTTCTCCATTTCCTTGCAGGACACACACCAATCGGCATAGAAATCCAGCATCACGGTTTTACCGCCCGTATTGGCAAGAATGCTGTCCAGCTCCTGCACAGTCGCAATCCGCTTGAAATGGACGGGTGCGGCGGCATTCCCGGGCAGATGTGCCAGCGGTGCCAGCGGATCGCGGCTGCCGGTCGCCACGCCGATCATCTGGACAATACCGAAGGCGATCGAGAACATGGCGATCCCTTTCGCCAGCCAGCCATATTTCTGCCTGAACAGATAAGTGCCGTAGCCAATACCCAGCACGGCCCACCCCGACATTTGTACGACACCCGGCAATACAGGCGACACAAGCCACCACGCCATGGCCAGCAATAACACGCCAAAGAAACGTTTGACCGCGTCCATCCACGCGCCGGCACGCGGCAACAGCGATCCGGCGGAAAGGCCGACAAGCATCAGCGGCACGCTCATGCCGACCGCCATCGCAAACAGCGCGCTGCCGCCGATCAGCACGTTGCGCGTCTGGCTGATGTAGACGAGCGCGCCGGCCAGCGGCGCGGCCACGCACGGGCCGACGATCAGTGCGGAAATCGCACCCATCGCGAACACGCCCGCCAGCTTGCCGGCCGACTGGCGCCCGGACGCGGCCGCGAGGCGGCTTTGCAGGCTGGACGGCAGCTGCAGCTCATAGACACCGAACATGGACAACGCCATGGCCGCCATCGCCAGCCCGAACGCGCCCAGCACCCATGGATTCTGCAGCGCGGCCGCCAGGCCCTCGCCGATCAGGCCGGCGGCGACGCCCAGCGCCGTGTAGACGATGGCCATGCCCAGCGCATAGCTGCCGGACAGGATCACGCCGCGCTTGCGCGTCGTGGCGGCGCCCTCGCCCACAATGATCGAGGACAGGATCGGCACCATCGGCAGTACGCACGGCGTGAACGACAGCCCCAGACCCAGCAGCAGGAATAACGGCACGATGACGATCATGCGGCCGCCCTGCAGGGCGCTGTCGATGCGGCCCAGCTCGCTCTGTGGCGGGGCGATGCTGGCAGATGCGACGTCGGCCGGGGCCGCGGTGGCGGGCACGCTGACGGGAGCGCTGACGGGAGCGCTGGACGTTGGCGGGCTCATCTTCAGGCTGAACGGCGATGCCGCCGGGGCCGCGTTGGCGGCGATGCCGACGTCGCCGGGCGCACCGCCGATACTGACCGTCGCGTCCTGCGGCGAATAGCACAGGCCCTTGTCGGAGCAGCCCTGGCCGGTTGCTGTCAGCGTGAACGGTCCGCCGGCCTCGACCGGCACGCGGATAACGACGTTATGCCGATAGGTCTCGACCTCCTTGCCGAACGTTTCGTCGAATTTCACCTTGCCGGGAGGGATCTGCGGCGCGCCAACGGTCGCACCTTGTGCCTTGACGGCAAAGCGCTCGCGGTACATGTAGTAGCCTTCGGCGATCTTCCACGTCACCTCGACGGTTTTTGCATCGGCCATGCGGGCCGACATCTGGAACGCGACTGTCGGCTCGAGAAACTCCTCGTCGGCGCGGGCGGGCGCACCCGGCAGCAGCAACGTCAGGCAGGTCAACACATGGAAAAGTTGCCCGAAAAATGGGGTCTGTCCCCATTTTCGCGGCAAGGAAGACGCACACAGGCGCAGCAGTAAGGACATTTGATCACTCTGCAAAAAGACAATTCGCGAGCATGGTACGCCAAAAACCCGGGAGAGTCCCCTGTTTTGAGGCAACAACGGGGGCGGCGCGGGCGCGTCGACTCGCCGTCAATATAGGCGGTAGGGTGGCATGTGTCTGTCGCGAAAGTGTCGGACAAGGCGCGTGCCCATGGAAAAGCCGGCGGACCCGGCTCAATAGCGCATAAAAAAGCCGGGCGGAGTTTGGCCCGTTGCGACATAAAAAAAGCCGGGCGGACCCGGCTTTTTCGTTGAACGCTGATTACTCAGCGGTCGGTGCTTCTTCGACTTCGGTTGGTTCCGGACGGTCCAACAGCTCGACGTAAGCCATTGGAGCGTTGTCGCCAACACGGAAACCCATCTTCAGGATGCGCAGGTAGCCGCCGTTGCGGTTAGCGTAGCGCGGGCCCAGTTCAGCGAACAGTTTCTGAACCATTTCACGGTCACGCAGGCGAGCAAACGCCAGGCGCTTGTTTGCCAGGGTGTCGGTCTTGCCCAGGGTCAGGATCGGCTCGATCACGCGGCGCAGTTCTTTTGCCTTTGGCACGGTGGTCTTGATCGCTTCGTGACGCAGCAGCGAAACGGTCATGTTGCGCAGCATTGCCAGACGGTGGGACGAGGTACGGTTCAGTTTACGGAGGCCGTGACGGTGACGCATGGTACTTCCTTTCAATGATGTTTATATCCGAACTCTTCGATCGCCAGGCAACTGCAAGGCGCGGGTCGGTTAGTAGAGTGAAAACGCCCGGAACGACATGTCCCGGGCGGGTACGACAACTTACTTTTCCAGGCCGGCAGGCGGCCAGTTTTCCAGCTTCATGCCCAGGGTCAGGCCGCGCGATGCCAGCACTTCCTTGATCTCGTTCAGCGACTTGCGACCCAGGTTCGGGGTCTTCAGCAGTTCGTTTTCCGAACGCTGGATCAGATCGCCGATGTAGTAGATGTTTTCGGCTTTCAGGCAGTTCGCGGATCGGACGGTCAGTTCCAGGTCGTCGACCGGACGCAGCAGGATCGGATCGACCAGCGGTGCGCGCGATGGCGCTTCCGCGGTGGCTTCCGTGCCTTCCAGCGCAGCAAACACGTTCAGCTGGTCGACCAGCACGCGTGCCGACTGGCGGATCGCTTCTTCCGGCGTGATGACGCCGTTCGTTTCGATGTTGATGATCAGCTTGTCCAGGTCGGTACGCTGTTCCACACGAGCCGATTCCACGGCGTACGAAACGCGGCGCACTGGCGAGAACGATGCGTCCAGGATGATGCGGCCGATCGTCTTGTTCGTGTCTTCCGACAGACGACGGACGTTACCAGGCACATAACCACGGCCTTTTTCGACCTTGATCTGCATGTCCAGCTTGCCACCGGCGGTCAGGTGAGCAATCACGTGATCCGGGTTGATCAGCTCGACGTCGTGCGGCAGGTCGATGTCCGATGCCAGAACGGCGCCTTCGCCTTCCTTCTTCAGGGTCAGCGTGACGGAATCGCGGTTGTGGACTTTGAAGACCACGCCCTTCAGGTTCAGCAGCAGGTCAACGACGTCTTCCTGCACACCGTCCAGCGACGAGTACTCGTGCACGACGCCGGCGATGGTGACTTCCGTCGGCGCGTAGCCGATCATCGACGACAGCAGCACGCGACGCAGGGCATTGCCCAGCGTGTGGCCGTAGCCGCGTTCGAACGGCTCCATCACGACTTTAGCGTGACCGGCGCCCAGGGCTTCGACGTCGATGATACGTGGCTTCAACAAACTGTTTTGCATTGAAATGTCCTTTTCATTACCCTCGGCTCGTTACACCGATAAGGCTGATGGCATTAGTGAAAACGCCCACTGCAAGCAGTGGGCGGGATATTACGATGTACGGCGATTAACGCGAGTACAGTTCGACGATCAGCGATTCGTTGACGTCGTTAGCGATTTCGCTACGCTCTGGCAGGGACTTGAACGTGCCTTCCATTTTCTTGGAATCCACGGAGACCCATGCCGGCATGCCGACTTGTTCGGCCAGCGACAGGGCTTCAACGATACGGGTCTGCTTCTTCGACTTTTCGCGCACGGCGATGACGTCGCCGATCTTGACGGCGTAGGAAGCGATGTTCACGACGTTACCGTTGACGGTGAACGCTTTGTGCGAAACCAGCTGACGTGCTTCAGCGCGCGTCGAGCCGAAGCCCATGCGGTAGGCCACGTTGTCCAGGCGGGTTTCCAGCAGGGACAGCAGCGTTTCGCCGGTGTTGCCCTTGCGGCGGTCGGCTTCGGCGAAGTAACGGCGGAACTGGCGTTCCAGGATGCCGTACATACGCTTGACCTTCTGCTTTTCGCGCAGCTGGTTGCCGTAGTCGGAGGTGCGGGCACCCGACTTGACGCCGTGCTGGCCTGGCTTGACGTCCAGTTTGCACTTGGAATCCAGCGAGCGACGTGCGCTCTTCAGGAACAGGTCAGTGCCTTCACGGCGGGAGAGTTTTGCTTTTGGTCCGATATAACGTGCCACGGTATTTTCCTTAAATTGTAGATGACGCCCCGAACTGCATCGGATGCAATCAGGCGCTAGTCTGAAGCGATGACGCCAATGCGGCATCCATCAGACGGTGGCTCAACATGCCCGTCGCTGGAAAGCGAACAGGCAAAAATAGCCGGACAGTATAACCGTTTCCGATCTACTGTTCCAGCGATTTTTACTTCAGGGCGACGGTGGCCGGTCCACACCGGACCGGCCATTGTCTTGCTGATGCCGAAAAAGCGATGTCGATGTATTAGATACGACGACGCTTTGGAGGACGGCAGCCGTTGTGCGGCACTGGCGTCACGTCCTGGATTTCGGTGATCTTGATACCCAGGTTGTTCAGTGCGCGAACAGCGGATTCGCGACCAGGACCTGGGCCCTTGATACGCACTTCCAGGTTCTTCACGCCGCATTCCTGTGCAACTTTACCAGCCGCTTCGGCAGCAACCTGCGCTGCGAACGGGGTCGACTTACGGGAGCCCTTGAAGCCGGCGCCGCCCGAAGTTGCCCACGACAGAGCATTGCCCTGACGGTCGGTGATCGTGATGATCGTGTTGTTGAAGGAAGCGTGAACGTGTGCGATGCCTTCAGCGACGTTCTTTTTGACTTTCTTACGAACGCGCGCTGCTGCTGCGCTGCTTTGTTGCTTAGCCATAGTTGTTCCCTAGATTATTTCTTCAGCGATTGTGCGGCTTTGCGCGGACCTTTGCGGGTACGAGCATTGGTGCGGGTACGCTGACCGCGGACCGGCAGGCCCTTACGGTGACGCATACCGCGGTAGCAACCCAGATCCATCAGACGCTTGATGTTCATCGACAGTTCGCGGCGCAGATCGCCTTCAACTACGAACTTGCCGATTTCGTCACGCAGCTTTTCCAGCTCGCTGTCGTCCAGGTCTTTGATCTTCTTGTTGGTTGGAACACCCGTTTGTGCGCAGATGAACTGTGCACGTGGGCGGCCCACGCCGTAGATTGCCGTCAGGCCGATCACGGTGTGCTGATGATTTGGGATGTTAACCCCTGCAATACGTGCCATTCGTTATTCCTCGAACTGTTAGCCTTGACGCTGCTTGTGACGTGGTTCCACGCAGATGACGCGGACGACGCCTTTGCGCTTGATGATCTTGCAGTTGCGGCAGATCCGCTTGACTGAAGCGTTAACTTTCATTTTTGCACTCTCTTTGGATTCGATTACTTAAAATTACTTGGTCCGGAACACAATACGAGCCCGGGACAGGTCGTACGGCGTCAACTCCACCGTCACCTTGTCGCCAGGGAGAATGCGGATATAGTTCATCCGCATTTTACCCGAAATGTGGCCGAGTACCACGTGGCCGTTTTCCAGCTTTACTCGAAATGTTGCATTCGGCAGATTCTCCAGAATCTCGCCCTGCATCTGTATGACGTCGTCTTTTGCCATGTTGACCTGTTCGCTCAGCGGGTCGGAATGCCGCCTTTGAAGTTTGCCTTACGCAGCAGAGACTCGTATTGCTGCGACATCACGTAGTTCTGGACCTGGGCCATGAAGTCCATGGTCACCACTACAATAATCAACAGAGAAGTACCACCAAATACGAACGATACTTTCCACTGGGCTTGCATAAACTCCGGCAACAGGCACACAGCGGTGATGTAGACGGCGCCAGCCAAGGTCAATCGGGTCAGGATCTTGTCGATGTAACGGGCAGTCTGCTCACCGGGACGAATCCCTGGCACAAAGGCCCCGCTCTTCTTCAAGTTGTCCGCCGTCTCCTTGCTGTTGAACACCAGTGCGGTGTAGAAGAAGCAGAAGAACACGATTGCGACAGCATACAGCAATGCATGGATAGGCTCGCCTGGGCTCAACGATGCAGCAAAGTCTTTCAGGAAGCGCACAACGGGGTTAGCGTTGTCCGCACCACGCGAGAACCAGTCCACAATAGTGGCCGGGAACAAGATAATCGACGATGCGAAGATCGGCGGAATCACGCCTGCCATGTTCAGCTTCAGGGGCAGGTGGCTGGTTTGCCCACCGTAGATCTTGTTACCGACCTGACGTTTGGCATAGTTCACCAGAATCTTGCGCTGGCCACGTTCCACGAACACCACGGCATAGGTCACAGCTGCGACCAGGATGACGATGATGATGGCGGAGATCGCACTGATCGCACCGGTCGACACCTGGGTGAACAAGCCACCCAATGCGCCCGGCAGACCTGCAGCGATACCGGCGAAGATGATGATCGAGATGCCGTTACCAAGACCGCGCTCGGTAATCTGCTCTCCCAACCACATCACGAACATCGTGCCGGTCAGCAGCGTCACCACGGAGGTGAAGCGGAAGGCCATGCCCGGATCGATCACCAGGCCAGGCTGAGCTTCCAGCGCAACCGAGATGCCGAACGCCTGGAACAACGCCAGGAACACGGTGGCGTAACGGGTGTACTGGGTGATCTTGCGACGACCCGACTCCCCTTCCTTCTTCAGCGCTTCCATCTGCGGGGACACGATCGACACCAATTGCATGATGATCGAGGCCGAGATGTAGGGCGTGATGCCCAGCGCGAACACCGTGAAGCGCGACAGGGCGCCGCCGGAGAACATGTTGAACATGCCCAGCAGCCCACCCTCCTGCGACTTGAACAGTGCGGCCAGCTGTACCGGGTCGACTCCCGGCACCGGGATATGCGCCCCGATGCGGTAGACTACCAGAGCGCCCAGCAAAAACCACAGACGGCCCCAAGGGAAACCGGCTGCGGCACTTTTAGCAAGCTGCGGATTAGTCGCCAATTTTCGCTCCGTTCAAGCTCAAGCGTCTCAGGCTACCGAGCCGCCGGCCGCTTCGATGGCCGCTTTCGCGCCGGCGGTCACTTTCAGGCCTTTTACGGTCACTGCTTTGGTGATTTCGCCCGATGCGATGACGCGGACGTCACGTGCCAGCACGCTCAGCACGCCAGCCTGCTTCAGGACCAGCAGGTCGACTTCGCCGACGGCCAGGCCGTTCAGGTCGGACAGACGCACTTCAGCCTTGAAGGTGGCGTTCAGCGATTTGAAGCCGCGCTTTGGCAGACGGCGTTGCAGAGGCATCTGACCGCCTTCGAAGCCGACTTTGTGGAAGCCGCCCGAACGCGATTTCTGACCTTTGTGACCACGGCCGGCAGTCTTGCCCAGGCCGGAGCCGATACCGCGGCCAACGCGACGCTTGGCGTGCTTCGCGCCTTCGGCTGGTTGAATGGTATTCAATTCCATTGTGTTCTCCAGATCGTAAGCCGGGGCTTACGACACAACCTTAACGAGGTAGGCGACTTTATTGATCATGCCGCGTACCGATGGCGTGTCCTGCAGCTCGGAAACCGAGTTGACACGGCGCAGGCCCAGACCACGCACCGTAGCGCGGTGGTCTTGGCGGGTGCCGATCAGGCCCTTCACCAGTTTGACTTTGATAGTGCTCATGGTCATCCTCTTAAGCCAGAATGTCTTCTACCGACTTGCCGCGTTTCGCAGCGATGTCAGCAGGAGTGCTCATTTTCGACAGGCCGTCCAGGGTGGCGCGCACCAGGTTGTACGGGTTGTTCGAACCGGTGGATTTCGCCACCACGTCCGTCACGCCCATCACGTCGAAGATAGCGCGCATTGCGCCGCCGGCGATGACGCCGGTACCTGGCTTGGCCGGGCTCATCATGACGCGCGAAGCGCCGTGACGGCCGGTTACCGTGTGCTGCAGGGTACCGTTCTTCAGAGGCACCTTGATCAGGTTGCGACGGGCTTCTTCCATTGCCTTCTGCACACCGACCGGTACTTCCTTCGACTTGCCCTTGCCCATGCCGATGCGGCCATCGCCGTCACCAACCACGGTCAGCGCCGCGAAGCCCATGATACGACCACCCTTGACCACTTTGGTCACGCGGTTGATCGCGATCATTTTTTCGCGCATGCCGTCATCCGGCTTGTCGCTTTGCATTTTTGCTTGCATTTTTGCCATGATCGTACCCTTAGAACTTCAGACCGGCTTCACGCGCGGCATCTGCCAGCGCCTTCACACGGCCGTGGTAACGGAAACCGGAGCGGTCGAACGCTACTTCGGTGATGCCCGCTTTGATTGCCTTTTCGGCGACGCGCTTGCCAACCAGTGCGGCAGCGGCAGCGTTACCGCCCTTGCCCGACTTGCCGGCCAGTTCGGCGCGCACTTCTGCTTCCACCGTAGACGCCGAAACCAGAACTTTAGCGTCCGGGCTGATCAGGTTCGCATAAATGTGCAGGTTAGTGCGGTGGACCGACAGGCGGTTCACTTTCAGTTGTGCGATCTTGATGCGGGTTTGACGTCCGCGGCGCAGACGAGATTCTTTTTTGTCCATCGTCAGCCCCTAATTACTTCTTCTTGGTTTCTTTGATCTTAACCACTTCGTCCACATAGCGGACGCCCTTGCCTTTATAAGGCTCAGGGGAGCGGTAAGCGCGCACTTCAGCGGCAACCTGGCCAACCTGTTGACGATCGATGCCCTTGATCAGGACTTCGGTCGGCGTTGGGGTAGCGACGGTGACGCCTGCTGGCATTGCGTGTACAACAGGGTGGGAGAAGCCCAGGGACAGGTTCAGCTTGTCGCCTTGTGCTTGCGCCTTGTAACCCACGCCGACCAGGGACAGCTTCTTCTCGAAGCCCTTGGTGACGCCGGTGACCATGTTGTTGACCAGAGCGCGCAGCGTGCCGGACATGGCATTGGCTTCGCGGCTGTCGTTGGCAACGTCGAACGTCAGCGTGCCGTTATCGTTGACTACTTTGACCAGGCCGTTCAGGCTCTGGGTCAGGGTGCCCAGCGGGCCCTTGACGGTGATCGCTTGTGCGGAGATGGCGACTTCTGCGCCAGCCGGCACGGCGATCGGCATTTTAGCTACTCGAGACATGTCTTACTCCTTAAGCCACGAAGCAGATGACTTCGCCACCTACACCGGTAGCGCGCGCTTTGCGGTCGGTCATGACGCCTTGCGGGGTCGACACGATGGCAACGCCCAGGCCGTTCATGACGGTCGGGATTTCATCTTTGCCTTTGTAGACGCGCAGGCCCGGACGGGACACGCGCTCGAGGCGCTCGATGACAGGACGGCCGACATAATATTTCAAACCGATCTTCAGTTCCGTCTTGCCTTCGTTGGAAGACACTGCGAAATCTTCAATGTAACCCTCGTCCTTCAGGACGTTGGCAATCGCTACTTTGACTTTCGACGATGGCATTGCCACGGTCGTTTTTTGCACGCCCTGGGCGTTGCGAATGCGGGTCAGCATATCGGCGATAGGATCGCTCATACTCATTGCTTATTCTCCTATTACCAGCTGGCTTTGGTCATACCCGGGATCTCACCACGCATGGCGAATTCACGGAGTTTGGTACGGGCCAGACCGAATTTACGGAAGGTGCCACGTGGACGGCCGGTCATGGCGCAGCGGTTACGCTGGCGGGTCGGTGCGGAATTGCGTGGCAGGGCCTGCAGTTTCAGGCGCGCTTCGTAACGCTCTTCTTCCGACTTGGACTGGTCATCGATGATGGCCTTCAGAGCGGCGCGCTTGGCGGCGAATTTCTCCACCAGGTCAGCACGCTTCTGTTCACGGTTAATCAGTGCGAGTTTTGCCATGATCGTGTTAGTTCCTGAACGGGAATTTAAATGCGGCGAGGAGTGCTTTCGCTTCGTCGTCGGTCTTGGCGGTCGTCGTGATCGAGATGTTCATACCGCGCAGTGCGTCGATCTTGTCGTACTCGATTTCCGGGAAGATGATCTGCTCTTTGACGCCGATGTTGTAGTTGCCACGACCATCGAACGAACGGCCGGACACGCCACGGAAGTCACGCACGCGTGGCAGGGCCACGGTGATGAAACGATCCAGGAATTCATACATACGGGCGCCGCGCAGGGTCACCATCGTACCGATCGGGTAGCCTTCGCGGATCTTGAAACCGGCGATTGCTTTACGCGACTTGGTCGTCACTGGCTTCTGGCCGGCGATCTTGGTCAGGTCGCCAACAGCGTGCTCCAGCACTTTCTTGTCGGCGATCGCTTCACCAACACCCATGTTCAGGGTGATCTTGGTCAGGCGAGGCACTTCCATTACCGACTTGTAACCGAATTTCTCGGTCAGTTCGGCAACGACTTTCTCTTTGTATACTTGTTGCAGACGGGCCATTTCTGATTACCCCTTCACTACTTCGCCGGAGGACTTGAAGACGCGGACTTTTTTACCGTCCACATCTTTGAAGCCCACGCGATCGGCCTTGCCGGTCGCAGCGTTGAACAGAGCAACGTTGGACACGTGAATAGGCATGGTCTTGTCGACGATGCCGCCAGTAACGCCAGTCATTGGGTTAGGCTTGACGGCTTTTTTAGCAACGTTCACGCCTTCCACCACGACGTGCTCAGCGTCTACACGCTGGGTCACTACGCCGCGTTTGCCCTTGTCCTTACCGGTCAGGACGACGACTTCGTCGTTTTTGCGAATCTTATCCATTACGACTCCTTACAGGACTTCCGGTGCCAGGGACACGATCTTCATGAACTTCTCAGTGCGCAGTTCACGCGTCACTGGTCCGAAGATACGGGTACCGATCGGTTCCAGCTTGGAGTTCAGCAGGACAGCGGCATTGCCGTCGAACTTGACCAGGGAACCGTCCTGGCGACGCACACCTTTAGCGGTGCGCACAACCACGGCGTTATAAATTTCACCTTTTTTGACACGGCCGCGAGGCTGAGCCACCTTAACGGTGACCTTGATCACGTCGCCAATGCCAGCATAACGGCGCTTGGAACCGCCCAACACCTTGATGCACATAACTTCTTTCGCACCGGTGTTGTCGGCTACTTCGAGCCGGCTTTCAGTTTGAATCATAGTATTCTCTTTCCCAACTTAAGCCGAAGAATCCACACAATGCGGACCTCTCGGTCAGTCTTGGTCCCGCCAGAGACGCGCAGCGTCACTGTTTGGGTGCATGACCTTCATACAGTACTGACCGCGAGGCGCGTCTGCGGAGAGACACTTAGCGGCGATACATGAACGAAGCCCGCAAGTATTACACACTACCTGCGGGCCTGCAAGAACTAATTGGAAACCGGTCCGCTGTATCGCTACAACGAACCGGATTTCTTCTTAGACGATTTGTGCAGCTTGCACTACACGCGTCACCGTCCACGCCTTCGTTTTGGAGATCGGACGACCTTCCGCGATCTCGACCGTATCACCGGTCTTGACCTGGTTGGTCTCGTCGTGCGCGTGGTACTTGTTGCTGCGCACGATGATCTTGCCGTACAGAGGGTGCTTCACGTGACGCTCGATCAGTACAGTAACGGTTTTGTCCATCTTGTCGGACACCACTTTACCGATCAGCGTGCGCTTGAGCGACTGTTTCACTGGTTCGTTCATTTGGCTTCCTTCGTGTTCATTACCGTTTTGACGCGTGCGATGTCGCGGCGGACCTTTTTCAGCTGCGACGTGTTCGTCAGCTGCTGGGTGGCGCTTTGCATACGCAGGCCGAACTGTGCCTTCAACAGGTCGTTCAGCTCTTTCTGCAGACCGGCCTGGTCTTTGCCGCGGAGTTCAGATGCTTTCATATTTCACTCCAATTATTGGCCAACCTGGCGCACCACGAAGGTGGTAGCCAGCGGCAGTTTGGCAGCAGCCAGGCGGAACGCTTCGCGCGCCAGTTCTTCGCCGACGCCATCCATTTCGTACAGAACTTTACCTGGCTGAATTTCAGCCACGTAGTATTCCGGGTTACCTTTACCGTTACCCATACGGACTTCGGCAGGCTTGTTCGAAATTGGCTTGTCCGGGAAAACGCGGATCCAGATACGACCGCCACGCTTGATGTGACGGGTCATGGCACGACGCGCTGCCTCGATCTGGCGGGCGGTGATACGACCGCGCGCCACGGCTTTCAGACCGAATTCGCCGAACGACACGGCGGTGCCGCGCGTGTGCGAAATACCGGTGTTACGGCCTTTCTGCTCTTTACGATACTTTCTGCGTGCTGGTTGCAGCATGATTATTCTCCTGCTTTCTCAGCCGGCTTGGCAGCGGCGCGGCGAGCGGCTGGGGCGCCTGGTTTAGCGCCAGGACCTGGACGTGGACGTCCACCTGGTTTGCCATCGTCGCGACGTGGGCCGCGGCTCTTCTTCTCGTCAGGTGGGGTATCGATGACTGGTGCTTCGCCGGTAGCGGAGCGGTCACCTTTGTAAACCCAGACCTTGACGCCGATGATGCCGTAGGTCGTCGACGCTTCGGACGTGCCGTAGTCGATGTCCGCCTTCAGGGTATGCAGAGGCACGCGGCCCTCGCGATACCATTCGGTACGGGCGATTTCGATACCGTTCAGACGGCCGGACGACATGATCTTGATGCCCAGGGCACCCAGACGCATGGCGTTCTGCATCGCGCGCTTCATGGCGCGGCGGAACATGATCCGCTTTTCCAGCTGCTGCGAGATCGAATCGGCGATCAGCTGCGAGTCGATTTCAGGCTTGCGGATTTCTTCGATATTGACGTGCACTGGCACGCCCATGATCTTGGTCAGTTCCGACTTCAGCACTTCGATGTCTTCGCCCTTCTTGCCGATCACAACGCCCGGACGGGAGCTGTACACGGTGAAGCGTGCGTTCTTCGCTGGACGCTCGATGACGATGCGGCCGACGGAGGCGTTCTTCAGCTTTTTCTTCAGGTAAGCACGCGCCTTCAGATCTTCGTTCAGCATCTGAGCGAAGTTACCGTTGGTTGCGTACCAGCGCGAAGCCCAGTTACGGGTTACGGCCAGACGGAAGCCGGTTGGATGAATTTTCTGTCCCATCTTGGCTCCTTAGTTTCCGACCGTCAGGTAGACGTGGCAGGACTGTTTCGAGATACGGTCGCCACGGCCCTTTGCACGCGCGGTGAAGCGCTTCAGGATCGGGCCCTTTTCGACGTAGATCGTTTTCACGTACAGCTCGTCGATGTCGGCACCATCGTTGTGCTCGGCGTTCGCAATAGCGGACTCCAGCACTTTCTTCAGGATGGCAGCGCCTTTTTTCGGGCTGAACTGCAGAATGTTCAGCGCGGCGTCGACTTTCTTGCCACGGATCAGGTCAGCCACCAGGCGACCTTTTTGATCCGACAGGCGTACGCCTTTGAGGATAGCTTTGGTTTCCATTATTTCTTAGCCTTTTTGTCAGCAGCGTGGCCCTTGAACGTACGGGTCAGCGCGAACTCGCCGAGCTTGTGACCAACCATGTTCTCGGAGACATACACAGGAACGTGTACTTTGCCGTTGTGCACGGCAATCGTCAGACCGATGAAGTCAGGCATGATCGTCGAACGACGCGACCAGGTTTTGATTGGCTTCTTGTCCTTGGTCGCTTGCGCGGCTTCGACCTTCTTCACCAGGTGGGCGTCGCAGAACGGCCCTTTTTTCAATGAACGAGTCATGGTTTATCCTTATTTCTTGCCGCGGCGCGAGACGATCATCGAAGAAGTGCGCTTGTTCGAACGCGTCTTCTTGCCCTTGGTCTGCTGGCCCCATGGCGATACTGGATGACGACCAGCTGCGGTACGGCCTTCACCACCACCGTGCGGGTGGTCAATCGGGTTCATCACGACACCGCGAACGGTCGGACGAACACCGCGCCAACGCATCGCACCGGCTTTACCGATCTTGCGCAGGTTGTGTTCGCCGTTACCGACTTCACCAACCGTTGCACGGCATTCGATGTGCACACGACGCACTTCGCCGGAGCGCAGACGCACCTGAGCGTAAGTACCTTCGCGGGCCATCAGCACGACGCCGGCGCCGGCGGTACGGGCGATCTGAGCACCTTTACCTGGCAGCATTTCGACGCAATGCATCGTGGTGCCGACTGGGATGTTGCGGATCGGCAGGCAGTTACCGGCCTTGATCGGCGCTTCGGAACCGTTCATCAGCGTATCGCCGACGGACAGGCCTTTCGAGGCGATGATGTAAGCGCGCTCGCCGTCGGCGTAGCACAGCAGGGCGATGTGCGCCGTGCGGTTTGGATCGTATTCGATACGCTCCACTTTCGCAGGGATGCCATCCTTGTTGCGCTTGAAGTCGACCAGACGGTAGTGCTGCTTGTGACCACCACCGATATGACGGGTGGTGATGTGGCCGTTGTTGTTACGGCCGGCGGTCTTCGATTTTTTCTCAACCAGGGCAGCGAACGGACGGCCTTTGAACAGGCCTTCGGTCACGACCTTCACCATGCCACGACGGCCTGGGGAGGTTGGCTTCATCTTAACGAGTGCCATTATTTAGCCTCCTCGGAGAAATTGATTTCCTGGCCAGGCTTCAGGCACACGAAAGCACGCTTGGTATGGTTGCGACGGCCCGTGAAACGGCCCGAACGCTTGACTTTACCTTCGCGGTTTACGGTCTGCACCGATTCCACTTCAACCTTGAACAGCAGTTCAACGGCGGCCTTGATTTCTGGCTTGGTCGCGTCCATGGCAACACGGAACACGATCTGTTCGTTCTTTTCCGCGACCATGGTGGCCTTCTCGGAAATGACCGGCGCCAGCAGCACCTTCATCAGGCGCTCTTCGCTAATTTTTACGGCGCTCATGCCAGCAACTCCTCAATCTTGGCCAGTGCCGCTTTGGTAACCAGGATCTTCTTGTAGAAGACCAGCGACATTGGATCTGCGTGACGCGGTTCCACGACCAGCACGTTCGGCAGGTTGCGGGAAGCCAGCAGCAGGTTTTCTTCGATGTTGTCGGTGATGATCAGGACCGATTCCAGACCCATGCCCGCCAGCTTTTGCGACAGCAGCTTGGTTTTTGGAGCTTCGATCGACAGTTCTTCGATCACGACCAGACGTTCCTCACGGGCCAGCTGCGACAGGATCGAGCACAGACCGGCGCGGTACATCTTCTTGTTCACTTTGTGGGTGAAGTTCTCGTCAGGCGAGTTCGGGAAGATGCGACCACCGCCGCGCCACAGTGGCGACGACGACATACCGGCACGAGCGCGGCCGGTACCTTTTTGGCGCCATGGCTTCTTCGTGGTGTGGTGAACCTGTTCGCGATCCTTCTGCGCGCGGTTGCCGCTACGGGCGTTGGCTGCATAAGCGACGACGATCTGGTGAATCAGGGCTTCGTTGTAATCACGGCCGAAGACGGTGTCTGCAGCAGCAACGTTGGACGAGGCTTGACCTTCAGCGTTCAAGAGCTTGAGTTCCATGAATTAAGCTCCCTTCTTAGCTTTGACTTTGACGGCTGGCGAAACAACCACCTGACCGTTTTTCGCGCCTGGCACGGCACCCTTCACCAGCAGCAGCTGACGATCGGCGTCGATACGAGCGATTTCCAGATTCTGGGTGGTGACGGTTTCGTCGCCCATGTGGCCGGTCATGCGCTTGCCTGGGAAGACGCGGCCCGGGTCCTGCGCCATACCGATGGAGCCTGGTACGTTGTGCGAACGCGAGTTACCGTGGGTCTGACGACCCGAAGCGAAGTTGTGACGCTTAATGGTACCGGCGTAGCCTTTACCGATCGAGACACCCTGGACGTCGATCTTCTGACCGACTTCGAACAGGGAAGCGGCGATCACTTCACCGGCTTTCAGTTCTGCAGCTTTGGCAGCGTCGATACGGAACTCTTTCAGCAGAGTACCGGCTTCAACACCAGCTTTAGCGTAGTGACCCGCAGCGGCTTTGGTCACGCGGGAAGCGCGACGTTGACCGAATACGACCTGAACAGCGGAGTAACCATCCGTTTCAGGAGTTTTGATTTGCGCAATACGGTTGTTCGACACGTCCAGCACGGTGACAGGGATCGAATCCCCTTCATCCGTGAAGATGCGCATCATACCAACCTTGCGACCGAGGAGGCCAAGGCTCATTTTTTCTCCATTCCCACCTACGATTGGGCAGGGCTATGTTGAACTACTAAAAATGGTACGGACAAAAAAGACGGTTCCATACCGAAGCCGGCTAGTGTACTTTGCTTTCCCTCTTGACGCAACAAGTTAGTACGAGGTATGTCGATGTTGTTGCGTAAAGATTGCGGCGCGATGGCAGCCCGGACCATGTGGCTGCCATCGGGCGCTCACGGGCACTGCGGCGTGTCGACATCCTGCGTGCGGGATCCTCGGTCAGGCGCGTCGGGAAGGCCGCCGGGTCGGGAGCGATCGAATCCTCCTCAACAACGCTTGCCGTCGCACAGTGATCCTGATAATGTTGCGATGTTGCTTTTTTGACATTAACTTTCAAGAAGCAAGCCCGACCGCAGCGGATCTGCGATAACAATTTTTTTGGGGAATTATGAAACGCTATCTCACCACAGCTATCGTGGCCTCCACCGTCCTGTTCGCTGCTTCCGCGGGCGCCGCCGTCCGAACTACCGCCTCGGCCGCGCTGACCAATGTTCAGTTCAGCGTGACCGACCTGACGCCGGACGATGGCATTGCGGCCGGCTACCAGTTCGGGCCGCGCGACACAACCGTCAAGGCGTCGATGACCATCGCCGAGTTCTACGACGGCTTCGAGGCCGCGCCCTATTTCCCCGTGCCGGTCAACGCGCAGGCTCGTTTCTCCGATTACACCGCGCACGCAAATACCAGCGGTGCGCTAGGCAGCCTCAGCTCGTCGATCGATGTCGGCGCCATGCGGTGGCAGGGCGACAACGCGCAGGCGGAAGCCAGCCAGTGGATATCGATCCTGTTGAAGGCGCACAGTGCATTTACTGTCAGCGGATACGCCGAGGCGGCGTTGTGGACGGAAAACCCGGACTATCCAGTCTTGCCGGGCGTGGCGGGCGCCGGCGCGACGCTGTCTTACGTGTCCGTGGACAAACCCTGGCTGCGCGGCGGAGGCAACGTGCAACTGCAGGCAGGTCAGTCGCAGGCGAACTACGGCGAATCGTTCTCCCTTACCGCCACGAACGACTTTGACTACGATATCGAGCTGAGGCTGTCGCTCGGAGCGTCGACATCGGCCTACTACGATATCGCGGCCGTGCCGGAACCCGGTACCTGGGCGATGTTGGGCGCAGGCCTGCTGGTCCTCGCCGGCCGCCGCCGTTTCGGCCGTTCGGCAGCCTGATCCAGGCTACCCGTGGGCACAGGGCGCTGGTCAGCGCACCAGCGCCTGATACAGCAGGTTGGTGAACCGAACGGATGGCCGGGCCGGGTCACCCAGCACCCTCTGCGGCACATGCTGCAGCATCAACACGGCAACCAGCCCTTCCTGCCGGTCCACCGTGAACCACGTCGAGTACGCCCCCGTCCAGCCGAACTGGCCAACCGAGCCGAGCCGGCCACGACGGGCGACGTCCAGCACGACGCCGCCACCCAGGCCGTAGCCCTCGGCGCCGTACTCGTCGTGGGTTGGCGGCGCCAGGTGCGACAGGTGATTCTGCATCATCAGCTCGACGCTCTTGCGGCCCAGCACCGTTGCGCCGTCCAGGCCGCCGCCGTTGACCAGCATCTGCGCGAAGCGCGCGTAATCCTCCGCCGTCGAATACAGGCCGACCGCACCGTTCAGGTAAGGCGTGATCCGCTGGCCAGGGACTTCCGTTTGCGGCAGCGTCACCAGCGCGCCGGTGGCATTGGTGGTGGCGACCGCGGCGATACGGTGGCGCTGTTCGGGCGCAACCACAAAACCGGTATCGCGCATCGCCAGCGGCACGAAGATGCGCTTGTACAGGAACGCGTCGAGCCGCAAGCCGGAGACGGCTTCGATCACGCGGCCCGCGACGACAGCGCAGACGGCGTCGTCGTGAAAGCGGCTGCCCGGCTCGGCAGCCAGCGGCAACGCGGCCAGACGGCGCACATACTCGGCCGTATCGGGTGCGCCGTCCAGGCTCGCCTGCGCCGCCGCGTCGACACCGAATCCGGCCGTCTGCGACAGCAGTTGGCGGATCGTCACGGCCGTGCGCGGCGCGTTGCCGTTTTGCAGCCGCAGCGAACGCAACTCCGGCACGTACGCGGCCACCGGATCGTCCAGGTTCAGCCGGCCCTCTTCCATCAGGGTCAACAGGGCCGCGGCAGTGACTGCCCTCGTCATCGCATCGATGCGAAAGATCGTATCGCGCCGCACCGCCTCGCCGCGCGCGCCATCGCGATGCCCGAGCGCTCGCGCGTCGACCACCCGGCCATGGCGCACGACCAGTGCCACCAGCCCCAGATAGTCGCCGCGCGCGACGGCCGATTCCAGGTAGCGGTCCAGGCGTTCCAGGCGCGCTGGTGCGATGCCTTGGGACTCGGGGGACGCCGACGGAAGCGTCGTGGCGCCGGCGGCGCAGCAGGCGACCAGCGCAAGCACGGAAAGCATGGGTTTCGTCATGGGCAGGCCCGCGGAAAAGCGATGGCACATTGTACCTGCCGGCTGCCATGCAACGGCGCGAGCGGAAGCCATCCCGCCCCAATGCGATAATCCCCGCATGACAACCTACATGCTGCTCAAACTCCTGCACGTGCTCAGCTCGACCGTCCTGTTCGGCACCGGCATGGGGATCGCGTTCTTCAAATGGATCACCGATCGCACGGGCGACGTCCGGGCGATTCGCATCGTTACGGAACGCACCGTACTTGCCGATTACGTGTTCACGACGCCCGCCGTCATCATCCAGCCGGTGACGGGCTTTGCCATGGTCTGGCTGGCCGGTTATCCGTTGTCCAGCGCATGGGTCATGTGGTCGGTCGCGTTGTACCTGCTGGCCGGCGTGTGCTGGCTGCCGGTGGTCTGGCTGCAGATTCGCATGCGCGACATCGCCCGCGTCGCCGACGACGCCGGCACTCCCTTGCCGCCAGGTTACTGGCGCCTCGCGCGCTGGTGGTTCCTGCTGGGCATTCCCGCATTCAGCGCACTGGTTGTTATCTTCTGGTTGATGCTGAACAAACCCGTCTGAGCCCGGGCATTGGAAACAGGCTCCGTGCGGGAGCCCTGCTGAAGCGTCCGGCGAACCGGACGGTCGTAGCGATCAGAACGCGTAACGCGCGCTGATGGCGAAGTAGCGGCCATAAGCGTTGTGCAGGCTCTCGGCAAAGCCCTCCTTCGCCTGGAACGTGTTGGAAATGCCCTTGTCCGGATCGTACGGTGCGCGCCGATCGAAGAGGTTCTGCACGTTCACGTTCAGTGTCAGGTTCTTGAACCCCGTGTACGTGTAGCCCAGGCCGACGGTGATCCAGCGTCCGATCTTGCAGTCCGGGTAGTACTCTTCGTACAGCGGCACCGTGGCGTCGCGGTTCGGCTCCGCATCCGATGTCTGGGCCTTGCCGTAATGGCAGAACGGCTGGTCGTAGACGACGTCGGCATTGGTGTAGCGCTTCATCGAGACTGCGCTGACATAGTTGACCGAGCCGTTGACGGCATGGTCGCCACGTGTCCAGGTGCTGGCCACGTTGAACTTCATTCGTGGCAGATCGATGGCGCTGGTCAGGTTCCAGTCGTAGATCCCGGCACGGCCGCCGACGAGGTTGTGCTCGACGTCGCCCGGATGCTGCGCCAGCGAGTAATGCGACATGTAGGTGCCGTTCAGCTTCGTGCTGAGGGAGCCCCATGCACCCAGCTTGGCCCGGTGGCGGACTTCGAAGTCGATGCCGCGTACCTCCGTCGAACCCTGATTTTCCCACGGCAGCTTGACCATCAGCAGCGGGCCCGTGTTGGGCACCGGATTGCCGCTGGCATCCGTCACCCAGTTGGCGGGATTCGGGTCGCGCAGCACATTGCCCGGCGTGCGGTCTTCGTTACGCAGCGCCTCGAACGCCGAGCCCTGCACGACCTCCCCTTCCTTGCGGATCTTGAAGTAGTCGATCAGGAAATCCAGATTGCTGGTGGGCGAATAGATCAGGCCAAGCGAAAAACTGCGGGATTTCTCCGGCACCAGGTCCGGGTTGGCGCCGCCCGTGCCGGCCGCCGACTTCGAGCAGTCGACTTCGGTTGCGCCGGGCTTCGGTGTACGCTCGTCGACCTCGCAACGGCGCCGGTCAAAAATTTCGCTCAGGAATACCTGCGAGCCGCCCGGTGTCACCTGGACCAGTGCCGGGGCACGGAAGCCCTTGGCGTAGGTACCGCGGAACGCCAGGCCATCGAATGCCGTCCACTTGGCCCCCACCTTCGGCACGTAGTTTGTCTTGATACCCGGGTATTTGTCGGCACGGCCGGCGAAATCGAGCTCCAGATTCTTGAGGAGCGGCGTACGCAATTCGATGAAGGCCGATTTCACGTCCCGCTCGCCGTCGATGATCGAGTTGACGAGCGCGTAGATATCGCCGGCGGCCAGCGCCGGCGTGGGATCGAGCTGGATCTTCTCGCGCCGCAGTTCCACGCCAACGGCCAAGCCCATCGCGCCACCCGGCAGTTTACCGAACTCCGTATTGGCCTTGGCATCCCACTGCAGGATCGATGCACGGCCCAGATTGGTGACGTCCTGCGCGAGCGTCGGGTCGGCGGACAACGCAGCCAGCGACGTGCCCGTGTTCAGCTTGCGCAATGTCGGCAGGTACAGCCGGTCGAAGTACGTGTCTTCCTTCTCCGAACGGTTCCACAGCACGCCCGTGTTCCATGACCAGCCGGCGAAATCGCCCTCCGCGCCCACGAGGACCCGTGTGCTCTTGTTGATGACTTCCGTGCCGCCGCGCAGGTTGGCAAAGCGGTAGCCGATCGATGCGCGGGCATCCGTGAATGGATTGTCCGGATGGCCGATTTCAAGAATGGCCTGGAACGGGTCGGCAACCCCCGCCTCGGTGAAATTGTTGACGGACGATTGTCCCAGGGTGATCGGTGCGGCCGTGTAATGGCGCTGGGAACGGGCATAGCCCACTTCGGCAAAGGCACGCGCGTTCTCGCCAAGCTTCAACACGCCGCGCCCCATGACGTTGCCGTCTTTCCCTTCGCTCTGCGCTTCGTAGAACTGGTTCGTATCGTAGTTGCAGAACGTGCGGCCAACCCAGACGCTGGTGGCCGGGAAGCCCATCTGCGTCGTACCGACCAGTTGTTCCGACGGGTCGCAGCCCAGGGTCGTGCGCAGCCGGGTTCCCGCGGTGGTGCGGTTGACGCCGAAGTTGCGCGAGCCCGGGCTGCTTTCGCGGTAGAAGGTCGGGTATTGCGAGACCTGACTGCCGTACGGCGTGGCGAAGCGGCCGTTCAGTTGCTGGTACTGTTCGAACGGGATGTCGGTCGCATCGCGGCGCGCCGTGCGATCGCGCTTGGAGACGTCGGCGGTGAAGAAGACGTTGTAGCCATCCTGGTCCAGGTCGCCCTTGCCCCATGCGGCGCTGGCGCCGCGGCGGGCAAATTCGCCGTCGTCGTTGGCGCTGGCGCGCGCGCCGAACTCAAAGCCCTGGTAGTTGCTCTTGGTGATGAAGTTGATGACGCCGCCAATCGCATCCGAGCCGTACACGGCGGACGCGCCATCCTTCAGCACCTCAACGCGATCGAGTGCCGTGATGGGAATGCTGTTCAGATCGTACAGCGTCGAATTACCATTGTTCGGGTCGGCATACGCGGATGGCGTCATGCGCCTTCCGTTCAGCAGGACCAGTGTCGACGTGGACGAGAGGCCGCGCAGGGATGCGGTGGCCACGCCGCGGGAGAAGCCGCCATCGGTGCTGTCGTAGTTGCTGTCGCCGCCAATGGCCGGGATGAAGCGCATCAGTTCCTGCACCGTCTGCGCGCCGGTGTCCTTGATGTCCTGCGCCGTGACCACCTGGACAGGCGACGTGCCCTCTTTGTCGACCCGCTTCAGATTGGAACCGGTGATGTACACGGTCTGGGATGGCTGGGCCGGCGCCGCTTGTTGTGCCAGTAGTGCCGGGGTGGTCAGTGTCATCGCTACCGCAACAACACTTTTCTTCAAAGTTAACTGCATGCGTATCGCTCCCGAGTCTTTTGGTTTGTCCACCGTTACATCTTGTAACGATTACCAATAATTTCTCACAGGGACCGCGGAGTTATCAAAAGATTTTGCTAATAAGACAGCTTCAGTCTCCCTTGTGTTGTGTTAATGCGCCACTGGATATGGGAAGTTCTGCTTCGCTCTTTTGCGACCATATTTTGTTCAGCTGTCGGCCGCATATCGATATGCGCTGCGCCAATACGCGGGACAAAAAAAAACCGGAACCCTGGGGCTCCGGTTTTCTGGGCAGGACGGCAGGGCCGTCCGACGCGAATCTGTTATTGCAGTTTGATTTCGACGTCCACGCCAGCTGGCAGGTCCAGCTTCATCAGCGCGTCAACGGTCTTGTCGGTTGGATCCACGATGTCCATCAGGCGCTGGTGCGTACGGATTTCGAACTGGTCGCGCGACGTCTTGTTGACGTGCGGGGAACGCAGCACGTCGAAACGCTGGATACGGGTCGGCAGTGGGACTGGACCTTTGACCACGGCGCCGGTGCGCTTGGCGGTGTCAACGATTTCCAGTGCGGACTGGTCGATCAGTTTGTAGTCGAATGCCTTCAGGCGGATGCGGATCTTTTGATTCGGGGTGGACATGCTAATTCCTTAAAAAGAACGAACCGGGCAGGAATGCGCCGGCAATGTGTAAGGTCGTGCAAAACGGCTACTGCGCAGGGCTGCAAACAACGATAAGGCCATTTACAACTGAGCGGGACCGGCATGATAGCACGGTCCCGCCCTGTACTGCTATCGCTTAATCGCCGAAGTGACGATCAGCGACACCCTGGCATCGATTAGCCCAGGATCTTGGCAACAACGCCGGCGCCGACGGTACGGCCGCCTTCGCGGATTGCGAAGCGCAGGCCTTCTTCCATGGCGATCGGGTTGATCAGCTTGACGGTGATCGACACGTTATCGCCTGGCATGACCATTTCTTTGT
>Ga0308166_1000359_pt1 | contig 68004 bp, 52 predicted proteins | sample PhyCR2_2_FD_202137 | JGI IMG/M metagenome (GOLD analysis project Ga0308166, IMG submission 202137) | Phyllosphere microbial communities from UC Gill Tract Community Farm, Albany, California, United States - DLSLCC.R2 | ecosystem: Host-associated > Plants > Phyllosphere > Unclassified | place...
GAATAGTGCCCCCGGACTGGAGCTTCGTCAGTTGAAACTCATCGCTGTTGATCACCAGCACCGGCGTGGTCAGATCGTACCCGGCACGCTCGATGGCCTCTTTATCAAACTCCAGCAGCGGCGTACCTGCTTTAACGATGTCGCCTTCCTTCACCAGCGGACGGAAGTGCTCGCCTTGTAGATTTACGGTATTTAACCCAACGTGGATCAGCAGCTCAGCGCCGTTATCGCAGGCCAGGCCAATAGCATGGCGTGATTCGATCACCGTCTCCACCCTGGCATCGCAGGGCGCTACCACTTTACCTTCGTGGGGACGAATAGCAACGCCGTCGCCCAGCACCTTTTGCGAGAAGGCTTCGTCAGCCACCGCTTCCAGGGCGATCACCTCGCCACTGAGCGGGCTGTTCAGCGCCAGGCTGGTCTTCGCCGTTGCGGTTGAGGTGGTGCCGATCGGGGCGGTCTCCGGCGCGTCAGTGAGTGTCTCTTCCGCCACCGGATCGTCAAAACCAACAAACTGCACCAGTATAATAGTCAGGACAATAGCCGTTGCGCTACCGGCAAGTTCACCGATAAAGGACATCGGCGCATCCGGGCTGATGGCGTTGACCAGGGTAAAGAGGCCCGGCAGCGCCGCATAGGCGTAATAAAGAGAGCCAAACAGGCTGGCGACCACCGCACCCACCGCACCGCCAATGCAGCCGCAGATAAAGGGCTTTTTAAAGCGCAGCGTCACACCGTAGATTGCCGGTTCGGTAATACCGAAGATGGCCGTGACGCCCGCCGACAGGGAGGTGGTCTTCAGCTCACGGTTGCGGCTCTTCAGGAAGACGCCGAACACGGCCGCCATCTGGCCAATGACGGCAATGGTCTGATAGGCCTGGAAAGAGTCATACCCCTGGGTATCGAAGTTGGCCATGATCACTGGGGTGATGCCCCAGTGGACGCCGAAAATAACGATAATCTGCCAGATACCGCCGATGAGCGCAGCGGCGACCGCAGGCGCGGCGGCAAACAGGGCATTGTAGCCGCTGGCGATGCCCATTGCAGCCCAGGTAGTTATCGGCCCAATGATAATCAGCGTCAGCGGAACAATGATCACAAAGCAGATCAGCGGGGTGAACAGGGCGCTGACCACCTCCGGCAGCGCCTTCTCGACACGCTTCTCAAGCCAGGATAGCGCCCAGACCAGGAACAGCGGCGGCAGTACGGACGAGGTATAGACCGTTTTCGCCAGCGGAATAAACAGGAAGGTTATCGTCTCCCCGGTAGCAATGCGGCCCGCCATTGCCGACCACTCGGGGTTAATCAGCGCACAGCAGCAGAGCACGGCGATAAACGGGTTACATTTGAAGTGGCGCGCGGCAGTGATCGCGATAAACACCGGCAGGAAGGCAAACGGCGTCCAGGACATAAAGTTGAGGATCGCATAGGTGCCGGTGGTTTTAATGTCAGCGTCGATCAGGCCGACAACAATCAGCAACCCCTGTAAAATCCCGGCGGCGGCAAGGATGTAGACAATCGGAGCAAACACCGCGGACATAGTGGCGATTACCGCATCCAGCCAGCGGGTTTTCGGTTTATTACCTGTTCCGGCATGCTCTTCACCTATCAGTGTGGAGAGGGCATTAAACACGTCGGCAACGTGGGTACCGATAACAACCTGGAACTGGCCGCCGCTCTCTACAACGGCGATAACACCAGGCAGGTTTTGGATGCGGCTTTTTGCCTGGGCAGGGGTATCGTTCAAAACCAGGCGTAAACGGGTGGCGCAGCGGGTAAAGCTGCTGATGTTTGCTTCCCCGCCCACCTCCTGAAGGATGTCACTGGCTAACTTATTGTAATCCCTAATAATGGCCATTCTGATATACCTTTTTTATGGGTTATGAGTGTGTGACTTATATTTGAAACCGGTTTCATGCTAGCAGTGAAGCGCTTCCTTGCAACCGGTTTCATGGCTAAAATGTGGGCTGAATCACAGAGGTAAATGATAAGATTTTCATATCGCGCGTGACATCTGTGAGAGTAAAGTGGATAGCTGTCTATTTAGTGGGAGCACTGGAAAAGATGGATTATCTATCTGGCGTTATCGTACATACGCCGCTGTGGGTATGGGCGCTATTTATCTATCTGCTGTTTCGCGGCATCAAGGCGCGCCAACCGGCAACGGTGAAGCTGGAGAAGCTGCTGATTGTTCCAGCCATTTTTCTGGTCTGGGATCTCTACGACTTAATCGCCTTTCGTCCTCCAACGGTCGGAACATGGGCAATGTGGGTATTGGGTCTGCTGGCAGGAGCGGCCATTGGCTATATGTTGATTAATCCACAACACATTCAGCCGGGCAATGAACCCCGAAGTCTGCAACGCCCAGGGGATTACACCGTCTTACCCATGATGATGATCGCTTTTTTAACCAAGTATGCCTTTGGCGTGCTCACGGCCATCTCACCTACTGCGATGGCGCCGCCGGGACTTAGCGGGTTGGCGATTGTCTCTGGCGGCGTGTTCGCGGGGACGTTTGTGGGGAAATTTATTCATTATGTGTGCTGCTATGCCGCGTTCAACTATCAGTGATACCGGGTAAGAAGTAGGGGAGAGCTTAACGAAGAGAGTGGCACACTTCGGAATCGATTCGCGTTAAACGGGTAGCGTGAAGGCGCTACCCGACAGTCACAGCAACGCCTGATGGCGTTGCACTTAACAAGACTATGCTACCTGCTAATCAAATATCATCCATCGTATGGTCGACGACAATTTCCAGCGTCTTGCGAATAATGTCGCTTTTCACCACGTCATCGGTGGTTTCGATCGCCTGGATGAGATGCAGGATAATGGCTTTATTATTGAGATGACCACCTGAGACCATGATCGATCTTACTACTGCACCCAGTACCGCTGATTCGTCTGCCAGAACGTCTCCCGCATTGCGGAAGTAGGCGGAGAGGGCCGTGTCGGGCAGCGTTTCGAAGAGGTCTGATGATTGCTGGAGCATAGCCTGAAGCATAGGATTATACCGTTAAAAAGTTAGAAAAATGGATGCAGTCAGTGTTTTTTACTGGTGCTCTTTTGCTGGCTAGTGCCGAACAGTTGAAACACATTGTCCTTATGCTCGTTCTCAGAATCCTTCTGTTCACGTCCGGACTGGCGACGCATCGATACTTTTACATCATTCGTTATTTCAGCGATAACGCGCTCGAGCGTTTCACGTCGTCGAATATCCTTCTCTTTTGCTTCCATAGACTTCAACCTCGTGATTAGCGCCCTTGTATTGACCGGGCCATTTTCACTGAGGAGAGATAAGACGGCTTCTCCGATTAGCTCATCTGTAAGCTTTTCAATGTCACTTCTATTCATAACTACATCTCTGATGCACTAATCCAAATAATGGAAACGTGGCATGAGTCTGCGCCAGGTTGAGGCCGTGTGTTCTTCCATGAATACCAGCCTACTCCAGGCGACTTTAAAAAACTTAACTACCAGTTGCTGTGATTTTGCTAACTCTTAGCGGTCAAACAGCAGGCCAATCAACGTGTGGTAATGGCTCTCTTCTTCAGAATCAGACGCCATTTCCAGACGGCTGAGCAGTTTGGTGCAAATTGCCTTGCGGTTCAGGCTCTGGCCACTGCTCAGGATTTCAACCACAATCTGACCCAGCGTCTCCTGCTGGCTTGGCAGTGCAGCTTTATTGAAATACCGGGTAATGGCATTAGCTGTGTTCGGAACAAAACCGTTCTGCTGCATATGTCACTCCTGTAAAATTCAGTAATTTGTGATAACGAGTACAAAGTTATACAAAACGAGCAAACTTGTACATAGAAACTGTACAAATTTGCGTAATTATTTATAGATATTTTTAACATATCATTATAATCAATGTGTTACAGAAAATTCCTATCTTGATCTGAGAATACTTGTACAGGTATGGCAAAAAGCTGTACTCTTTATGAAGCAGCATACTTATACACGGGAAAGATTGTCTTTAAAATCAGGCACAATCATTACAAGATCTGGGTGCTGACATTTGTTAATGTGGCCTTTCATACACCGATCCCCGGAATAAAAATGCTCACAACCATTATTTACCGCAGCCATCTCTGCGACGACGTACCGGTTAAAATGCTGGAGGAGATGGTTGCCGCAGCAAACCAAAAAAATGGTCACTCCGAGGTGACAGGCATCCTGCTTTTTAACGGGACCCACTTCTTCCAGCTGCTGGAAGGGCCGGAAGAGAGCGTGTTTAAAATCTACCGCGCTATTTGTCAGGACACTCGCCACTACAACCTTGTTGAGCTGCTGTGTGACTATGCGCCCTCGCGGCGGTTTGGTAAGTCAGGAATGGAGCTTTTCGACTTAAGAGAGTATGACCGGGATGATGTGCTGCAGCGCGTACTGGATAAAGGCACCTCTAAGTACCAGCTGACCTATGACGATCGTGCGCTGCAGTTCTTCCGCACCTTCGTTGAGGAGCGCGAGAAAGAGAACTACTTTGAAATTCCGCCCGCAGATGCATGGGATTTCATTCCGGACGACGGTGCTTCGCGCGCAGAGAGGCGAGAAGTGGATGAAACGGCAGAGTGCAGCTTTGCTTTTCAACCGATGATCGATCCCTTTGCCCGAGAGGTGGTGGCGATTGAAGCCTTGCTGCGTACGCCGGGGGGAGATTTCCCCGAGGCCTGGTTTGCCGGGTCGATCGAAGATGAAACCTACGAGGCCGATCTGCGCAGCAAAAAAGTCGCTTTTGCCATGGCGGCGGAGATGAATATTGGCGAGCAGACGCTGTCGGTAAATCTTCTGCCGATGACGCTGGTGAAGATTCCCGGTGCGGTCAATTTCCTGCTTCAGGAGATCGAGGCCAACGGGCTGATTCCAGAGCAGATCATCGTTGAATTTACCGAGAGCGAAGTAATTTCACGCCTCGATGAGTTCACCGACGCGGTAAGGCTGTTAAAGGCAGCGGGCATCCGTGTCGCTATCGATCACTTTGGTGCGGGCTTTGCCGGTCTGCTGCTGCTGGCGCAGTTTCAGCCGGACAGGATTAAGATCAACCGCGACCTGATCAAAGATGTACATAAGAGTGGCCCTCGGCAGGCAATTATCCAGGCCATTATTAAATGCTGTAGCTCACTGGAGATTCTGGTCTCCGCAGTGGGCGTTGAGCGGCCTGAGGAGTGGATGTGGCTGGAGTCAGCAGGCATATCACAGTTCCAGGGCTACCTGTTTGCCCGTCCCGAATTCGCCGGCATACCTGCCGTAGCGTGGCCAGAAAAGCGGGCGGGTTTATGAGATAATGATAGCGTTTGAATATGAGCATAGCAGCGTTGAGTTTAGGGGAGTTGATGGCTTTTTATAGTATTGGCGATGTAGCAGAAAGATGCGGTATTAACCCGGTCACGCTCCGTGCCTGGCAGCGTCGCTATGGCTTGCTCAAACCTCAACGCAGCGAAGGCGGTCATCGTCAGTTCGACGAGGAAGATATTCAACGTATCAAAGAGATCAAACGCTGGATCGAGAGTGGCGTTCCCGTCAGTAAAGTTAAGGCGCTGCTGGAAGACAATAAGGTGGTTGCCCATGACGACTGGGCAACGCTGCAGGAAGAGATGATGGGCGTGCTGCGCCAGGCCCGCCCAGCCAAGCTGCGTAATGCTCTCACAACGCTTGGACGTGCCCATACCGTAGATGACCTTATCGACCACATCCTCACGCCCGTGCGCCAGCGTTTGACCCTCGACCAATACACCGCCCGCGTCATGTCCAGCCTGCTGGATGGCGTTATTACCGAGCATGCTGTCTCATGCGTCATTACTGCGCGTAAAAAAGCGGGCAGAGAAGCACTGCTCATTGGCTGGGGCAGCGAGGATCGCACCCGGCTGTGGCTGGAGGCGTGGCGGCTGTCGCAGCGGGGCTGGCATATCGATCTGCTGGCTGAGCCGCTGGAGGTGCCGCGTCCCGAGCTTTTTCCCGGCCAGCATATCTTTTTATGGACCGGAAAAGTGCCCACTCGCCGTCAGCAGGAGCAGATGGAGCACTGGCAGGAGCAGGGTTTCACCGTTTCGTTTCACGGGCCATAACCAATCTCACTCAAGCGTTTTTAAACGCATAAGTTCACCTATCCACAATTCCTGTACCAGGCTTACAGAGAAGGTAATAGTCATTGTGGAGCATTATGAAAGAGCAAAATCGTACTATCGGTATCAAACCCTATGGTGGTTCAGCTGGCGGTTGGGGAGCACTCAAAGCCGTCGCCGACGCGATACGCGGCCAGATGTCGGTGAAGCAGGACGTCATTGCCCTGTTCAAAGTTAACCAGCCCCAAGGCTTCGACTGTCCAGGCTGTGCCTGGCCCGATCCGCAGCACGCCTCCTCGTTTGAGTTCTGTGAAAACGGTGCGAAAGCCGTCTCCTGGGAAGCCACCAGTAAACGTACCACCCCCGAATTTTTTGCCGCCCATACCGTGAGCGAACTGTGGGAGCGCAACGCCTTTGAGCTAGAGGGCGAGGGTAGACTTACCCATCCGATGAAATACGACCCCGCCAGCGATACCTATCAGCCCATTGAGTGGGAGACCGCCTTCAGGGAAATCGGTGAGCATCTCCGTCGCTACGATGACCCCGACAGCGTTGAGTTTTACACTTCCGGTCGCGCCTCCAACGAAGCCGCCTTTCTCTGGCAGCTCTTCGCCCGTGAGTATGGCACCAACAACTTCCCGGATTGCTCAAATATGTGCCATGAGCCCACCAGCGTCGGCCTACCCGAGTCAATCGGCGTCGGCAAGGGAACCGTTGAGCTGGAGGATTTTGACCACTGCGATCTGGTGCTGTGCATCGGTCATAACCCCGGTACCAACCATCCGCGCATGCTCGGCACGCTGCGGGAGGTTTCAAAACGCGGTGCTACCATCGTTGCCATCAACCCGCTGCGCGAGCGTGGTCTGGAGCGCTTTACCTCGCCGCAAAGCCCTATCGAGATGCTCTCCCTGAGCTCCACCGAGCTTGCCTCAACCTACTACAAGGTGCGGGTGGGCGGCGACGCGGCGATGCTGAAAGGGGTGATGAAAATTCTGCTGGCGATGCACGACGAGGCGAAAGCCAAAGGCGAGCCCGGCGTCATTGATGAAGCTTTCATTAGCGAGCACACCCAAGGGTTTAAGGCACTAAAAGCCGATCTTGATGCCACCGACTGGGCGCACATCCTCAAGGTCTCGGGTATGGAGCGCAAAGAGATTCAGAACGTGGCCAGGCTCTACGCCAACGCCGAGCGAACCATCATCTGCTACGGTATGGGGATCACCCAGCACCAGTACGGCACGCAGAACGTCCAGCAGATCGCTAACCTGCTGCTGATGCGCGGCAACATCGGTAAAAAAGGGGCTGGCATCTGTCCGCTGCGCGGCCACTCCAACGTGCAGGGCGATCGCACCGTGGGGATTACCGAGATCCCGCCTCAGTCGCTACTGGACAACATCGAAAAGGTCTTCGGCTTCACGCCGCCGCAAAAGCACGGCCACGGCGCGGTAGCGGCGATTCAGGCGATGCGCGACGGACAGGCCAAAGCGCTGCTCTGTCTCGGCGGTAACCTGGCGGAGGCGATCTCTGACCCGCAGGTCACCTTCCCGGCGATGCGCAATCTCGATTTGGTTGTGCATATGGCGACCAAGCTCAACCGCTCCCATCTGCTGCTGGGCAAGCATAACTATCTTCTTCCCGTACTGGGCCGTACCGAACGGGATGTTCAGGCCTCTGGTGAGCAGAGCATTACCGTTGAGGACTCCATGTCGATGGTGCACGCCTCCCACGGCTCGCTGGAGCCCGCCTCGCCGCACCTGAAATCAGAGCCCGCCCTGGTCGCCGGGCTGGCAAAAGCCACGCTGCCCAACACCGTTGTTGACTGGGATAAAATGGTGCGCGACTACAGCTTTATCCGCGATGCCATCGAGGCCACCATTCCGGGCTTCGACAATTTCAATGAACGGGTGAAAAAGCCGGGTGGTTTCCGCCTGCGCAATACCGCTTCAGAGCGAGTCTGGAACACGCCATCAGGCAAAGCCGAGTTCAAAATCATGCAGGGTATCAATGAAGATCCGCGCTCGCTAAAGTGTCACGATCTGGTGCTGACTACGCTGCGCAGCCATGACCAGTACAACACCACGCTGTACGGCCTGAACGACCGCTATCGCGGGGTGACTGGCAGGCGGGACGTGTTGTTTATCAACGCCGACGAAGCCGAGAAGCGCAATCTGCGGGTAGGGGATCAGGTTAACATTGTGGCGCTAGATAGCGAGGGCAACGCTACCAAACGGCGAATGCATAATCTCACCATAGTGGTGATCGACATGGCGCCGGGCTCCGTAGGCGCCTACTACCCCGAAGCCAACGTGATGGTGCCGCTCGATAGCCACGACACCAAAAGCGGCATTCCGGCCTATAAGAGCATCCCGATAGCGATGGAGCGCGTGGAGGCGGTGGCTACCTCCGGCGCGCTTCGTTAATCAGCCGTTAAAAATCAACTGCCCCAGCGGCTTCGCAGGTAGTTTACCGCCTGCTGAGCCTGGGGCTGATTGAGGTTGTTCTCCCGGAACAGAATGGTGCCACCGATCTCAGGTAGCGCATCGTTAAGATCGAGCTGCTTTTTCAGCTCCGGCACGCCGCCGTTGACCGTCCAGTCCGGCTCGGTTTTCGACGGTTCGCCCACCTTATACAGCGCTACGCCAATATAGAGGCGCGTATGGGTGGGTTTCACCACGTCCGCCCACCATTTCGCTAACACATCATAGCGTGCCGCGTCTCTGGAGAAGGGCCAGTAGATCTGCGGGGCGATATAATCCACCAGCCCTTTTTGCACCCACAGGCGCGTATCGGCGTAGGACTCATCATACGCCGCTGCGCCGCGCGTATCAGATCCGGCCGGATCGTGGGAGCGGTTGCGCCAGACGCCACAGGGGCTAACGCCAAACTCTACGTTAGGGTTCAGCTGCTTAATGGTGCGCGACACCTGCTCGATCAGCTGCTGCGTGTTGTTACGTCGCCAGTCCGCTTTTGAGGCAAACCCGCTGCCATATTTCTGGAAAGTTTGATTGTCGTTCAGGGTCGAGCCGGGCGCTTCAGCATAGAAGTAATCGTCAAACTGTACGCCGTCCACCGGATAGTGGGCCACCACCTCGGCGACGATGCTGGTGATCCAGTCCCTGGCTTCCGGAATACCAGGGTCAAGCACGTAGCGATCGCTGGCGGTGCGGATCCAGTCCCGGTGCAGCACAAAGACGCTGGCGGGATTGAGTGGCAGGGTACGATTCAGCTCAGCAACGGTGCTGGGTTTGGTATTGGTGGAGACGCGATAGGGGTTGAACCAGGCGTGCACCTTCATGCCGCGCTTATGGGCCTCATCCAACATAAACCGCAAAGGATCGTAGCCTGGATCGGCCCCGATGGTGCCGGTAAGCATATCTGACCACGGCAGGATCTTCGACGGCCAGAGGGCAGTACCGTCAGGCTTCACCTGGAAGAAAACGGTATTTACCCCAAGGCGTTTCAGGTTGTCCAGCTTATCGGTCAACGCCTTCTGCTGCAGGCTTACGCGCAGCGCCGGGCTGGCGGTAACCGATGACGCCGGTGGCCAGTCGAGGCGGGAGACCGTGGTCAGCCAGACCCCGCGCACCGGCTCATTGCTACGCGCAGATTTATCCGGCAGGGGCTGCTTCGCAACGGGCGGAAGTGGGGTGATCAATGATTTCGGTGGTTTAGAAGAGCAGCTGGCAAGTAAAAGCGCGCAGCCAACCAGTGCGCCTAACCGTGTAATGTGTCGCGCCATCTTTTTTTCAGCTCTTATTCAGGCGGCTATTAGCCCATGGGTTTAAAGCAGGCTCGTCCTGAGTTTCCGGGACGGCATCATCCAGTGAATCTAAATAGAGTGCTTCGACCTCCGCGCGCGCCCAGGGCGTACGGCGTAAAAACTTGAGGCTCGATTTTACGCTGGGATCGTTTTTAAAGCAGTTGATATTGATTAGCTTGCTCAGCTCGCTCCAGCCATAGCGCGCAACAAGGGCATTCACCTGCATCTCAAGGGTTACGCCGTGCAAAGGGTCTTTAGATAGGTGTGCAGTCATGACCAGTCCGATGGTTTAGGATTTGCTGATTAGAATAGCGGGCTGGTAGTAAAAAGAAAGTGCCATCAGCTATCTCAAAAAACCAAAATATTGAGACAGATTGATAAAAGTGCTATAACTATCTCAAAATGACATTAAATTGAGATAGTTTTATGGTGATAAGGAAGATTCCGGCAACCGTTCCGTATTCTCAACTCAGCGGCAAGGATTTAGAAACCTATCAGCACTATAACCGGGTCACCGACGGTAAAGGGCGCTATCTGCCGTTTGAGGAGTTTCAGTATCGAATTAAAAAAGGAGAGAATGTTGCGATAGCCTGGACGCTGACTCGCCTGGCGCGTAACGCCGCGCTTCAGCGTATCGATTATCATAACGAGGCGAGCGAGCAGGCGGGCTTTAATATTACGCCAGCCATATATGAAGTGTGCGAGCTGGCGGATAAGCATGCAACAACGTTGGCACTAAGCGAACAGATCGAACGGCTACGTGGTGCCGGAGCCGAGCTAAGTCAGTTGCGTTTTGAAGAGCCTATTACGAGTTCACAGCTTGAAGGTGCAAATACCACCACGTTGGTGGCGAGAAGTATGCTCGAATCAGGACGAGCGCCGCGTACTGAGGATGAGCAGATGATCGCAGGTAATGCGCGTTTGATGGCGGAAATCCCTGAGTTAACAGCGGAGCTGCTTACGCTGGGCCTTATTCGCAAGCTGCACGCTATCGGTATGGGCGGCATTAACGATGAAAAATATCGGCCTGGCCACTTTAGAGACACCGATGATGTTGTCATTGCCGATTATGACGGCAACATTGTTCATCAACCACCGCGAGCGGTTGACCTTGCGGCTCGGCTGCAAAACATCTGCGACTGGTTAAACAGTAGAGAAGAGTATATCCATCCCCTGATAAAGGCCTGCATACTGCATTTTATGGTTGCTCATGAGCATCCCTTCAGGGATGGAAACGGCCGTACCAGCCGGGCGCTATTTTACTGGTTCATGTTAAAAAATGGTTATGATGCTTTTAAATACATTTCAATCAGCCAGCTTTTACACGCTGCGCCGGTAAAATATGCCTATAGCTACCAGTATACCGAGACCGACGGGATGGATCTCACTTACTTTCTTGAATATCAGGCCACTATTATTGGTCGTGCGCTACGGCTATACCTTGGGCATATCGAAACGCTCACAAACAGAAGCGTAATGATCGATCGTCGGCTGTTTGAATCTGGCGCACTGAAACGTTTGACCGCTCGTCAGGTGACGCTCTTGAACATCATGCTGTCGACGCCCAAAAAACTTTATACCGCCGCTGATGTCAGCGAGCTTTTAGGGATATCAGATAACACGGCACGAAACGATCTGCGGGCAGTGGTTCGGGAAGGATTTGCGCTTGAAAAGAGAGCAAACGACCAAAAGACAGTTTATGTAGGCCAGCTCTCTGACATAAATAGCAAAAGCAGATAACAGGCACGCATCTTGCTTTGTCATCGGTATGTTCCTCTTGTGCAGGTAGCGATATGCCTCTTTCCGCTCTCGATTTCGTCCTGGCCGCCCGACGAAGTGAAATCACTGGCCTACAGCAGCTGCTGCAAATGAGCAAGCTGGTGGGGGCGGTCAGCCAGCTTATTCATCTCCTGCAGCGCGAGCGGGGCACGGCCAACATCTACCTCTGCTCGTGCGGCGAGACGTGGCGCGACCGGCTTGAAGAACGCGCGCAGCAGGTCCAGCTTGCCGCAGACGCGGTAGATAGCCAACTCACGAGCCTGGATCTCAGCGGTCCAATGGCTAACGCACCGCGTCTCTTTAGCCGCATCGCCAACGCCCTGCATAGCATGAGCAATTTACCTGCGTTGCGTGAGCAGGTTGCAGCCCTGAAGATTGACCAGCCGGAGGCGATGAACCGCTATAGCGAAGTGATACGCGCCCATCTGGCACTGGTGTTCGAAGCCGCCGATACCTCCGGGGATCCCACGGTGTCACGGGCGCTGCTGGCTATGTTTAGCTTTATGCAGGGTAAAGAGCTGGCCGGGCAGGAGCGCGCCCTGGCGGCGGCGGGTTTTACCGCGCGGCGCTTCGACGATGCTACGCATCAGCAGCTGCTGGCGCTTATAGAGGGGCAGGAGCGCTGCTTTCACGCCTTTATGGAGTTTGCCGATGAGCGCTCTTTGGCGCTGTGGCAACAACAGCTCCGCACCGACAGCAGCGAGCTGGAGCGCTTTCGGCGTATTGCCTGCACCTGCGTAACGCCTCCAGGCGTTGCGGATGACATTGCGCTGCGCTGGTTTGATATCACCACGGCACGTATCGACGGGATGAAAATCATCGAGGACCGGCTGGAAGAGAGGCTAATGGCCTGCTGCGAACAGAGGATCGGTGATGCACAACGCTGCGACGCTCTGCAACAGCAGGAGATTGCGCAGCTGCCGCAGCAGAATAGCGATTACGCGGCGCTGATCCCACCCCAGCTCAGCCGCTCCGTACTTGAGCTTATCGAGCGTCAGTCTCGCCAGCTGCAGGCGCAGGATGCCGAGCTGGCAGCGCTGCGCGCGACGCTTGCCGACCGTAAACTGGTGGAGCGCGCCAAAAGCTTGCTGATGCAGCACCACGGCATGAGCGAGCCGCAGGCCCACAAAATCCTGCGTGACATGGCCATGAAGCAGAATAAGAAGCTCGCTGAGATCGCAGAGGCGATGCTCTCTGTCGCCGCCATCATGGCAACAGCAGCGAATAAATCTGCATCATAATCCTTACGGAGTAGCTGCACCGCCGGTGTGCAAATGGTCAACCGTTGCGGTGCAGACAACGCCATACCCGCCGTTGCGTTTAACGTATTTGACTGAATTTAAAGCGTATCCGTAGATTGGCACACAAGCTGCATTACCAAAAATACAGAAAGACTAAGCCAACGGCGGTTTAGTCAGCGTTTCGGATAAAGGCGTCCGTTAGCGTTCAGGAGACTGAGCGCTAACAGGACGCTTTTTTTTTGCGCATTTTTCAGCTAACAGGAAGCCGCAATGAAGCAAGACGACAGCAACACCGTGGTGAGTCTCTCCCGACGCCGGTTTCTGGCAGGTAGCGCGCTGCTGGGCGGCAGCATGCTGTTACCGGGTTTTATGAACAGCGTCTGGGCGGCGGGCTCTGATGCGCCAGAGAAGAAAGAGATCCGCGTTGGTTTTATCCCCTTAACGGACTGCGCCTCGGTAGTGATGGCGGCAGTGAAGAAGTTTGATGAGAAGTACGGGATCAAAATCATCCTCAGCAAAGAGTCCAGCTGGGCTTCGGTGCGCGACAAGCTGGTCTCCGGCGAGCTGGATGCGGCTCACGTGCTGTACGGCCTGGTGTATGGCCTGCAGCTCGGTGTATCCGGCCCGCAGCATGATATGGCGATGCTGATGACGCTCAACAATAACGGCCAGGCGATCACCCTGTCGAACCAGCTGAAAGAGGCGGGCGTGACCGATGCAGCCTCGCTGAAAAAAACCATCGATGGCAGCGCAAAGGGAACCTACACCTTTGCCCAGACGTTTCCCACCGGCACGCATGCCATGTGGCTCTACTACTGGCTCGCCAACGCCGGGATCCACCCCTTTAACGACGTTCGCAACGTTGTGGTGCCGCCGCCGCAGATGGTGATGAACATGAAGATTGGCAACATGAGCGGCTACTGCGTCGGCGAACCCTGGAATCAGCGCGCCATTCTTGACGGGATTGGCTTTACCGCCGCGACAACGCAAGAGATCTGGCCCGATCATCCGGAAAAAATTCTCGGCACCACCTCGGCGTGGGTTGCCGCTCATCCCAATACGGCCCGCGCCCTGACCGCAGCGGTGCTGGAGGCCTCCCGCTGGATCGATACCTCTGACGCTAACCGTATCGAAACGGCGAAAACCATAGCCGGGCGCGCCTACGTCAACACCTCACCCGAGACCATTCAGGGGCGAATGCTTGGCGACTATGACAACGGGCTGGGCAAGAAGTGGAAAGACCCTCACGGCATGCGCTTCTTCAACGACGGCGCGGTGAACTATCCGTATCTCTCAGATGGTATGTGGTTCCTGACTCAGCACAAACGCTGGGGCCTGATCGAGGCCGACCCGGACTATCTGGCGGTCGCGAAGAAGATCAACCGCACCGATCTCTACAGGCAGGCGGCGACGGCGGTAGGCGGCATCAACCTGCCTGCCAGCGATATGCGCAGCAGCACCCTTTTCGACGGCAAGGTCTGGGACGGCAGCAACCCCGCTGACTACGCCAACAGTTTTGCTATGAAACGCTAAGTGAGGCCGACATGTCTATTAACACCAAAACGAATGTGGTTGCGCTGGCCGCCGAGCCGGAGAGCGCTGAGATCCTCCCCCTGAAGACCACTATCCCCACGCCGCCGGCATTAACAACATCGGCACCTGCCAGCCGCCTGCGTAAAGCCGTCCATCGCGCAGTGAAAAAAGCGGTGCCCGGTGTGCTGGGGGCGATTGTGCTGATCGTCCTCTGGCAGATCGCCGCTTTGAGCAGCAGCGGCTTTCCGACGCCGTTGAAGACCTGGGAAGCCGCCAAAATCATCTTCGCTGAACCCTTTTATATCGCCGGGCCGAACGATATGGGTATCGGATGGAACGTGCTGGCATCGCTCAAACGTGTGGCGCTGGGATTTGGTCTGGCGGCGCTGGTGGGGATCCCCCTCGGCTTTCTCATCGGCCGCTTTAGCTTTATCGCCAATATGCTTAACCCGCTTATCGCCTTGCTGCGTCCCGTTAGCCCGCTGGCCTGGCTGCCGATTGGCCTGCTGCTGTTCCAGCGCGCAGAGCCAGCCTCGGCGTGGACCATCTTTATCTGCTCTATCTGGCCAATGATCCTCAACACCGCCGAAGGGGTGATGCGCATTCCGCAGGATTATCTCAACGTTGCTCGGGTGTTGAAGCTCAGTGAGTTCACCGTGATGCGCAAAATCCTCTTTCCCGCCGTGCTGCCGCACATTCTGACCGGGGTTCGCCTGTCAATTGGTATCGCGTGGCTGGTGATCGTCGCGGCAGAGATGCTGACCGGCGGCGTCGGGATTGGGTTCTGGATCTGGAACGAGTGGAACAACCTCAACGTGGAAAACATCATCATCGCCATCCTCTTGATTGGCGTGGTGGGGATGCTGCTTGAGCAGGGCCTGATGGCCATTGCCCGCCGTTTTAGCTACGGCAGTTAGTCACAAGAACCCTCAGGAGCCTGATATGAAACACGAGAAAGCCATTATTCGCGTAGAAAACGTTACCCAGCGCTTTCACACCGCACAGGGGCCGTTCCTGGCGCTCGACAACGTTAGCTTTGAGCTGGTGCGAGGAGAAACCGTTAGCCTGATTGGCCACTCCGGCTGCGGGAAGTCCACGCTATTGAACCTGATCGCCGGGCTGAGTCAACCCACCGAAGGCGTGCTGCTGTGTGATAACCAGGAGATTAACGGTCCAGGCCCAGAGCGCGGCGTGGTGTTTCAAAACCACTCTCTGCTGCCGTGGCTGACCGCCTTTGAGAACGTTGCCCTGGCAGTAGAGCAGGTCTTTAAAGGAAAGATGAGTAAGAGCGAGATGCAGGCGTGGATCGAACATAACCTTGAGCTGGTGCATATGGGGCATGCCATGCACAAACGTCCAGGAGAGATCTCCGGCGGCATGAAGCAGCGGGTAGGTATTGCGAGGGCGCTAGCGATGAAGCCGAAGGTGCTGCTGATGGATGAGCCTTTTGGCGCGCTGGATGCATTGACCCGCGCCCATCTGCAGGATGCGGTGATGGAGATCCAGTCCCGCCTGAATACCACCATTCTGCTCATTACCCACGACGTTGATGAAGCGGTGCTGCTCTCTGACCGGGTGATGATGATGACCAACGGTCCTGCGGCAAAGGTTGGTGAAGTGTTGCATGTCGAACTGGAACGCCCGCGTTCGCGGCTGACCCTGGCCAACGACTCACGTTTCCATCATTACCGCCAGCAGGTGCTGCATTTCCTGCATGAAAAACACCGGGCCGTGGCCTAAGAGAGCGGGCGAGGTAAGCAGAATGGATAAACCTGTCCTGGTTGTGATTGGCAACGGCATGGCGGGCGTACGGCTGGTAGAAAGGCTATGCCAACTGGCCCCCACGCGCTACCGGATAGTGATTATCGGTGATGAAGCGCAGCCCGCCTATAACCGCATCATGCTTACGCCGGTGCTGGCGGGGGAGAAATGCTTTACGGAGATCGTTACTCAAGACGAGGCATGGTATGAGCGTTACAACGTCACGCTGATCGGCGGATCCCCGGTGACCGCGATTGATCGCCAGGCCCGCACCCTATGGGTTAACGACAGGCCGCTGGGTTACGATCGTCTGGTCATCGCAACCGGCTCGCTGCCCTTTATGCCGTCGTTGCCGGGTGGCCATCTGCCGGGTATCTATGGCTTTCGTAATCAGCAAGACGTGGAGAACATTCTGCACGCGCTGGTCGCCGGGCAACCGGCAGTAGTGATTGGTGGCGGGGTACTTGGCGTCGAGGCAGCGGCGGCGCTGGCGCTGCGCGGTATGCGGGTCACGCTTATCCACCGTGGTCCACATCTGATGGATCAGCTCTTGGATCGGCATACGGCAGATCTCCTGCGCGATGAATTGTTGGTCCGCGGTATTGAAACGGTACTGGAAGCGGAGACGATAGCCTATAGCGCCGATGAAAGCGGACATCTTCAGGCGGTGAAGCTCCGTGACGGACGGGCTATTCCTGCCCGACGGGCTATCGTGGCCGCTGGCGTGCGGCCCAATATTACCCTGGCGCAGTCAGCCGGACTGGCGTGCGCCCGCGGCATTCTGGTTAATGACCTACAGCAAACCTCCGATCCGCACATCTCAGCCATTGGCGAATGCTGTCAGAGAGGTGAACAGACCTTTGGGCTGGTGGCCCCGTGCTGGCAGCAGGCGGAGGCGCTGGCGGCAATGCTGGCAGGCGTAAGCGTACCACTTGCCGCTCATGACGTACCGCTGCGCCTCAAGGTTACCGATATCCATCTCTTCTGCGCCGGAACGCTGCACGGCGGGCAGGATGCGGAGATCCATTCCACCTTCGATCCCTTTGACGGTCACTATCGGCGTCTGCTTATCCAGAACAATCAGCTAAAGGGCGTACTGCTGTGGGGAGACATTAGCGACGGGCCGGAATACCTCGCCCGTCTGGGTCACTCTCAATCCAGTCTGTTCATGCCTGACGCGCCTGATTCCCTTTCTTTGAAAGATCCGTTATCCGCGACGATAGCGAGGAGCACTATTATGTCAAAACCCGTTTTAGTGATGGCCGGACACGGCATGGTTGGTCACCATCTTCTGCAACAGCTGGTCGAACGTGAACTGCATCTTCGCTATCAGATTATCGTCTTCGCCGAAGAGACCAGGCCAGCCTATGACCGGGTCCATCTCTCGGAATACTTCTCCGGGCGCAGCGCGGCGTCGCTGTCGATGGTAGAGAGCGACTTCTTTGAATCAACCGGTATTGAGCTGCGCCTCGCTAACGGTATTGAGCATATCGATCGCCACCATCGGTATGTCGTGGACAAACAGGGGCGGCAGACCGCCTACGATATGCTGGTGCTGGCAACCGGTTCCTGGCCGTTTGTGCCGCCGATCCCCGGTAACGACAGTCCCGGCTGTCTGGTCTATCGCACTATTGACGACCTGGCGGCGATTCAGGCCTGCGCGGAGAAAGGCCGCGTCGGTGTGGTGGTCGGCGGCGGCCTGCTTGGACTGGAAGCCGCTAACGCGCTGAAGCAGCTTGGTCTGCAAACCCATGTAGTCGAGTTCGCGCCACGGCTGATGGGCGTGCAGCTTGACGAAGGCGGGGCGGCCATGCTGCGTCGCAAGATAGAGGCGCTGGGCGTGCAGGTGCATACCGGAAAAGAGACGCGGGAGATTATTTCGGGGGAGACCAGCCATTATCGGATGGTGTTTGCCGACGGCAGCCATCTGGAGACCGATCTGGTGCTCTTCTCTGCCGGGATCCGGCCACGGGATCGGCTCGCCAGGGAGTGTGGGCTGGAGGTTGGACCGCGCGGCGGAATTGTGATCGATGATCGATGCCGCACCTCCGATCCGGCTATCTTTGCCATTGGGGAGTGCGCCCTGTGGAACGGGCAGATTTTCGGGCTGGTGGCACCGGGTTACCAGATGGCGCGTACCCTGGCGGAGACGCTGGCTGGCAACGAGGCGGCCTTTAAGGGCGCGGATATGAGTACCAAGTTGAAACTGCTTGGCGTCGAGGTGGCATCGGTGGGCGACGCGCATGGCCGCACGCCGGGGAGTGAAAGCTATAGCTGGGTGGACGGCCCGGCAGAGATCTATAAAAAAATTGTGGTATCTGCAGACCGCAAGCATCTGCTGGGCGCGGTGCTGGTTGGTGACAGCAGCGAATACAGCACGCTGTTGCAGATGATGCTCAACGATATGCCGCTACCCGTCAACCCGGAGGGGCTGATCCTGCCCGCCCTTGCAGGCAGTGCCCCCCAGGCGCTGGGCGTCGCGGCCTTACCGGAAGGGGCGCAAATTTGCTCCTGCCATAACGTCACCAAATCTGATATCTGCCACGCCGTGAAAGAGGGCTGCGGTGACATGGCCGCGATTAAGTCCTGCACCAAAGCGGCCACTGGCTGCGGCGGCTGTGCGGCACTGACTAAACAAGTGATGGAGTTCGCGCTGAGCGAAATGGGCGTCGAGGTGAAAAAGGATATCTGCGAACATTTTGCCTGGTCCCGGCAGGAGATCTATCACCTGGTGCGCGTAGGCAACATCCGCAGCTTCGATGAGCTGATCGGCAAACACGGCCACGGCTATGGGTGTGAGATCTGTAAACCGCTGGTGGCTTCGGTGCTGGCGTCGTGCTGGAATGATTATCTGCTCAAGCCGCAGCACCTCCCGCTGCAGGATACCAACGATCGCTTCTTTGCCAATATCCAGAAAGATGGCACCTACTCGGTGGTGCCGCGCATCCCGGCTGGAGAGATTACGCCTGACGGCCTGATCGCCATCGGCCAGGTGGCCAAACGCTACAACCTCTATACCAAAATTACCGGCGGGCAGCGGGTCGATCTCTTTGGTGCTCGAGTGGAGCAGCTGCCAGAGATTTGGCAGCTGCTCGTGGATGCGGGATTCGAAACGGGCCACGCCTACGGCAAGTCGCTGAGGACGGTGAAGTCCTGCGTCGGCTCTAACTGGTGCCGCTACGGCGTGCAGGACTCTACTGACCTGGCGCTGCGGCTGGAGAATCGCTATAAGGGGCTGCGCTCGCCGCACAAAATCAAGATGGCCGTTTCGGGCTGCACCCGGGAGTGTGCCGAAGCGCAAAGCAAAGATGTGGGGGTCATCGCCACCGACAAAGGCTGGAACCTCTACGTCTGTGGCAACGGCGGCATGAAACCACGACATGCGGATCTCCTCGCCCAGGATTTGAGCACCGAGGCGCTGATCCGCACCGTGGATCGCTTCCTGATGTTCTATATCCGCACCGCCGACCGGCTGCAACGCACAAGTACCTGGATGGATAATCTTGAGGGCGGCATGGATTACCTGCGTCAGGTGGTACTGGAGGATAGCCTGAATATCGCCGCCGAACTCGAAAGCGAGATGGAGGCTGTGATAGCGACCTACCAGTGCGAATGGCAGACCACGCTGGCAACTCCCGATCGTCTCGCGCTGTTTAAACCTTTTGTTAACCGCGATGAGCCAGAACGGACGGTACAGGGCTGGGTGGAGATCTGTGACCTGAGTGAGATCCCGGCCAATGCCGGTATGGCGGCCCGGCTAAGCAACCAGCAGATTGCGCTATTTCATCTGCCGGATCATCCCCAGCAGGTATTTGCCCTTAGCAACCATGAGCCGAACAGCGATGCCAACGTGCTGGCGCGTGGGCTACTGGGGGACGTGAAGGGCGAGCCGGTGGTGATCTCTCCTCTGTATAAGCAGCGGTTCCGCTTGCAGGACGGTAAGAGCGTGGATGACGGGCAAAGCGCGCTGAGCGTCTGGCCGGTGAAAGTGGAGGGCGGACGCGTCTGGGTGCAGGAGCAGCCTGCGAGCCACATCGATCGGCCCGCAGCTATGATTGAGACGGTCAGCCTATGAGCAGCGCGACGGTTATAACCACCTGCGCCTACTGCGGCGTCGGCTGCGGGGTAAAGATGCAGCCCCAGGCAGAGGGATTTGTCGCCAGCGGCGACGGCGCGCACCCTGCTAATCTCGGGCGGCTATGTGTGAAAGGCAGCGCTCTGGGAGAGACGCTGGATCTGGACGGGCGGCTGCTGCATCCTGAGATTAACCGCCAGCCGGTAAGCTGGTCGCAGGCCTTAGACGCCGTCGTGCAGGGATTGCAGGCTATCATTCGCGATCATGGTCCCCAGGCGGTGGCGTTTTACGGCTCGGGCCAACTGCTGACGGAAGACTATTACGTCGCGAACAAGCTCATGAAAGGCTTTATCGGCGCGGGAAATATGGATACCAACTCACGGCTGTGTATGGCCTCGGCGGTGGTGGGCTATAAACGGGCGTTCGGGACCGATGCGGTACCGTGCAGCTATCGGGATCTGGAGTTGGCAGACTGCGTGATCCTGACCGGTTCTAATACCGCCTGGGCGCACCCGGTGGTCTATCAGCGGCTGGTTCAGGCTAAAAAAGCACGGCCGGAGATGCGCATCATCGTCATCGATCCTCGTCAGACTGCCACTTGCGACATTGCCGATCTGCATCTGCCTCTACGTCCCGGCAGCGACGCCGCCCTGTTTTGCGGCGCGCTGAACGCCATGGCAGAGCATGGCCTGCTGGACAGAAACTTCCTCACGCGTCACACCCAGGGTAGCGATGAAACGTTGGCGGCAGCGCGTAACTGGACCGAAGAGCACACCGCTGCGGTCTGCGGATTGCCGCTGACTCAGCTGCGGACGTTTTATCATATGATTGCCGCCAGCGATCGTCTGGTCACGCTCTACTCAATGGGTATTAATCAGTCCACTTCGGGCGTGGACAAGTGTAACGCTATCATTAACCTGCATTTAGCGACGGGCAAAGTAGGGCGCGAAGGCTGCGGTCCGTTTTCGATAACCGGTCAGCCAAATGCCATGGGCGGTCGGGAAGTCGGCGGGCTGGCGAACCAGCTGGCATCACATATGGGCTTTACTCTGGAAGAGATCGACCGGTTAGGGCGCTTCTGGAAGAGTGACAACGTCACAAAAAGCGCAGGCCTTAATGCCGTTGAGCTTTTCCGCGCTATTGAGACGGGGCAGATAAAGGCGGTATGGATCATGGGGACCAATCCGCTGGTTTCGCTGCCGGATGCGGATCGGGTTCGCGCCGGACTGGCCCGCTGTCCGCTGGTCATTGTCTCAGACGTCATGCGCGATACCGATACTACCCGGGCAGCGCATATCTGTTTGCCGGCTCTGGCGTGGGGCGAGAAAAATGGCACCGTCACTAACTCTGAACGTTGCATCTCGCGCCAGCGCGCGTTTCTGCCTGCACCCGGCGAGGCGAAGCCGGACTGGTGGATCCTATGCCAGGTCGCCCAGCGGCTAGGGTTCGGCGAGGCGTTTGCGTATCAGCATCCGGCAGAGATATTTCGCGAGCACGCGGCGCTGTCCGGTTTTGAGAATAACGGTTCGCGGGCATTTGATATCAGCGGCCTGGCGCAGCTTACCGATCGGCAGTGGGATGAACTTCGCCCGATACAGTGGCCGGTCAACGCGGCCAATCCGCAGGGCAGGGAGCGACTTTTTACCGACGGACGTTTCTTTCATCCTGATGGCAAAGCGCGGCTCATCGCCATTACGCCCCGGCTGCCGCGCAATCAGCCATCGGCGGTTTATCCCCTGATTATGAACACCGGCAGGATCCGCGATCAGTGGCATACCATGACCCGCACCGGTAAGTCCGCGCGTCTGATGCAGCATATCAGCGAGCCGTTTTGTCAGTTTCATCCCGCTGATGCGCCGGACATTAACGATGGCGATCTGGTGCGCGTGTCATCGACCCATGGCTGGCTGCTGCTGCGCGCCAGGCCCGATAATCTGCACCCCGGCGGCAGCGTGTTTGTGCCGATGCACTGGAACAGCCAGTTTAGCCAGCAGGCGAGGGTAGATGCGCTGATTGAGGCGCATACCGATCCGCTATCAGGGCAGCCGGAGAGCAAACACATGCCGGTCAGCCTGCGGCGCTGGGCTACAGCATGGCAGGGAGAGCTGTTTATCCGCGGCAGCCACCTGACGCCGCCTGCCACGCCATACTGGAGCCGGATCGCTCAACCAGCCGTCTCACACTACCTCGTGGCGGACTCCTCAGCGCCGAAGGACTGGCTGGCCTGGCTTAACGAGTACGTGGCTACCGGGGGGTGGATCTGCCAGACGGCCCGCCTCGGCGATAATGCATTTCACCTCCTTGCCTGGGCAGACGGCGAACTCCAGCTGGCATTTTACACTCACCGGGATCGAACTACTGTGGATCGCCAGGCGGTCGTGGCTGCGTTCAGCCAGCCCCCACAGAGTGCATCACAGCGTCTGGCGCTACTGTCCGGCATGGCAGGGAAGGGTAAGGCTTCAGCAGGGGCAACGATCTGCAGCTGTTTTGCGGTAGGCGAACTCGCGATTGCTGATGCCGTGCGCCAGGGGTGCACTAGCGTGCAGCAGCTCGGCGCGCAGCTTAAGTGCGGGACCAACTGCGGCTCCTGTATTCCGGAGCTAAAGAAGATCCTCGCTGAACAGATCGCTTTCAATTCAGGTATGTCTTAATCGTGTTAGGCCATTGTTCTGCTAGCTTAATGATTTAGCTGAAGTTGGTAACCGGAGGTTATCTTTGCTGATTAAACTGAAAAGAACACGCTCGCATAATGAGGACCGCAAGCTGGCCCTGTGGCTCGCCACAGCGGCAGGCCTGCTAAACGCCATCGCGCTTGGTGCTTTCGGCTTCTTTCCCTCCCACATGACCGGAAACACGTCGCAGCTCTCCAGCGAAGTGTCTAATACTGACCTACGGGACGTTCTGTTTTTCAGCGCTATCATTGTAGCGTTTGTTTGTGGGGCGGTGCTTGCCCGCATTATTGTGCTGTGGGGAATCGTGCATAACTGTCGGCTGATTTTCTGTCAGATCCTTTTCGCCGAGGGGCTGTTTTTAACCGGGATATCGCTGTATGAGATCTACTTTCATGCGTTCTCATCGAACCGGGAGATTGTTGTCATTCTTTGCGGCCTGATGGGATTGCATAACTCGACGTCTACGCAGCTGTCGAGTGGCCGGGTCAGATCGACACATATTACCGGCACGTTAACCGATGCGGGGATTTCGCTGGCCTCCGTGCTGGCAGCCATGCTGCGTCGGGATTACTCCAAAGATAGCGCCGCGCAGAGAAGTCAGCTTAAGACTCATCTCACCACGATTTTCTCATTTCTCACCGGCGGGATTGCGGGCCTGTTCCTGTTCAGATGGTTTGGTTTTACCGCCATGTCGGCGGTCGGCGCAGTGCTGATGGCAATTGCTGCGCTGTCGATTATTAGCGTTACCGTACGGGTGAGGAAAGTACGTGCAGCAATGCGCGGTCTCTCTTAAATAGTGATGGCTTCAGTGAATGAAGCCGTGCTCTTTTTATTATGTAGCGGATAAAAAGAGCACATACCCTTTTTATTTAATTGCCATTACCCTTCTATATAGAGCCTGCATATCACATCTTAACGTGCCGAATATAACGATAAAAAATCACAGTTATGCATTTATCGGTCATCTCTTACATTTGAGTGGGATTATTATAAATACTTATATAAATCAATGCTTTAATAAAAATAATCATTATCTAAGGAGTAAAGTATGAGTAGTGTTACTCTTGCTACCGGCACGCCGGTAGTCAGCGTTAATGATAACCGCGGTGCAATAGTGCGTGGTTTAAACTGGAATCATGAGCAGCCAGGCGATCCGCTTCGATTGCTGATTAACCACCACCTTATTAATGATGGCAGTCGGGTTTTTGAAAGTCGCGATCCGCGTCTCTTTACCGCCGGGTCAGCTAACGACGCGTCGCCAGCGAATCTTCGTAGTACACCCTCACTGACAGGTCAGGTTTTGCTCCGGGAGAGTAGCGACAGTGGGAAGTTAGTGACGCTGTTTGACGCGGCAGGCCGTCCGGTATGGGGCCGAGACGGGCGCGGCACGGTGCAGAGCATAACGTATGACGAACTCGGCCGCCCGACAAATGGCGGCGAGCAGCTTAGTGGAAGCGATGACATTCGCATTAGCTGGCGAAAAGAGTACGGTGACGCCGGTTCAGTGGATGACGGTTCGCAAAATAACAATCTTCGCGGCAAGTGTGTAAAGCAGTATGACGATGGTGGCCTGATTCAGGTGAGTTCTGTGGCGCTGAGCGGAGCGGTGCTCAGCCAGACGCAGCGCTTTCTGGTTTCAGCCGAGGCGTTGCCCGACTGGCCGGAGGATGAGACGGGGAGGGCGGCACTGCTTGAGGCAGAGGAATATAGTACGTCTGTTACTGCCGACGCCCGTGGTGCGGTGCTGAAGCAGACTGATGCCATGAGCCATGTACAGAGCTGGCAATATGATGTCAGCGGCAATATTTGTTATCAGGCAGTAACCCCGTCAGGGGGAGAAACGCAGAGCCTGCTGGGGGATGTGACATGGAGCGCGGCGGGTAGGGTACTTACGGAGTCCGCCGGGAACGGCGTTACCACCGAATATCGCTACGACCCGCAGAACCAGTGGCTCGCCAGCATCACAGCGCAACGGGAAGATAACGCCTTGCTGCAGGCTCTGAGCTACGGTTACGATAATATTGGCAACTTTACCTCGATATGTGACGGCACGGTGACGGCAGGCTACTGGCGCAACCAGGCCACCGATGGAGTGCGCCTGTTTTCCTATGACGCCCTCTATCAGCTGCTAAACGCCACCGGGCGTGAAAACGCGAATAATACGGGCATGCAGTATAGCGGCCTGCCGGTGATGTCGGATGGCACTCAGTATGTCAACTACAGTCGCAGCTATACCTATGACGACAGCGGTAACCTCCAGGACCTGAAGCACACCGGGGCAGCCAGCTTTACCCGAACCATGATGACTGCAAGTACCTCCAACCGCAGCGCGCAGCAGAACGACGGCGGGCCACAGACTCCCGATGAGGTGACGAACTGGTTCGATGCTAACGGCAACCTGCTGACACTTCAGGCCCGCGTTAAGGTTCCGGATGATAATGGCCTTGACCCGCTGATCTGGGACGGCACCAACAACCTGCATTCGGTAACCATTCTGAGCCGTACCGATGGCGACAGTGACCGGGAGCTGTATCAGTACAGCGGCAGCCATCGGATACGCAAGCAAACCCGCACGCTGGTGAATGGCGGCAGCGGTCTGTGGAGCGTGGACGAGGTGCGCTACCTGCCGGGGCTGGAGCTGCGGCGGAGCTGGCAGGAAACGGCAGGCAGTAGCGCTACGCCATCGCCAACGGAGGAGTTGCATGTTGTATCCGGCCAGGCGGGCCGGGCGGGTATCCGGGTGCTGCACTGGAAAATCGGGAAGCCGGACGGTATTGATAATGACCAGGTGCGCTGGAGCGTGGACGATAATATTGGCTCTTTGTCGCTGGAGCTGGACGCAGAGGGTCAGCTGATTAGCCGGGAGGAGTACTATCCCTTTGGCGGCACGGCGGTGTGGGCGGCCAAAAGCGAGGTGGAGGCGAAGTACAAAACCGTGCGTTATTCGGGCAAGGAGCGGGATGGAACTGGACTTTACTACTACGGTCACCGCTACTATGCCCCGTGGCTGTGCCGTTGGGTAAGTGCCGATCCGGCGGGTGAGGTAGACGGCCTGAATCTGTTCCGGATGGTAAGTAATAACCCAGTTAGTTTAAAAGATATTGGTGGAATGGCTCCTGTAGGAGAGAGCGGCCCGGCTAAAATAAGTATTAAAGACAGGCTTGCAATGTTTCAACAACCAAATGGCAACTCAGGCGCGCCATCAGGCCAATCGGTACGGCCCAAAGTACCTCCACGTCCTCCACAAGCATCAACATCATCGCAACCAGAGGCTGTACCGGTACCACAGCCAGCCGCCACAGCGGCTGAACCGGGCACTAGCTCCTCAGCCGCACTGACAAGAAGCCCTGGAAGCCAGCCTAAAACGGCACAGGAAGTCTTTGAAAGATATGGACCCAATTATCGTTCTGATGACAGGGCGTATCCTTTTGAAATGATGGATGAAATCACGCAACATAAACTTAATTATTCAAAAAACTCCTTACCGAAACCTGCTCTTGATAAAATAAAAGATAAGGAATTTACGCTTCGCCATTATACGTCAGCTCCGGCGGGGCAAACGCCATCCTTTAGTGAGATTGCTACCAATATGGACCTGGTGAAAAAAGGGGTGAAAACTCTTTCGCGATCGAGTGGCAGTAATACCAACGAAGATGACTGGCGCAGACTGGGTAATACCGGATTTTCGTTTTTCCTTCTGGCAATAGATGGAGAGGTTGCCAACAGAAAATTCCTGGCTAATACAACTCACTATGCAGAGTTCAGTATTGACGAGCTCATTCAAGCGCTTGGCCCCGACACGGAGTTTTTTGCCAGCGCGGATTTACTCCATGAGAGGGATCTCGCATCAGTCAAAGCCATAAGAGGTAAGTTAGGTGATTTAAAATCGCTGCTTACCGCAGCAGCGGGAATTTCATCTGTACAGCTTGGAACACTGGATGCAAAAGCGCTGTTAGGTAAAATAGATAACGCGTTTGGCAATACGCTTGAAATTAAAATCCCGGGTAATGTTAAATTAGCAGGCACCTGGAATAAAGTTTAAATATGTGAATACAGTACACCGCTACAGGCGTCGATAGCGGTGTACTCTTGCTGCCTACCGAAGAGAAGGGGAAGAGTGCTGATTCTTATGTATAAGTGGCTATAGGTAAGATGTCTGACGGCCTCCCACATCCAATTTAACATAATATACATTATGCGCACTAAGGTTTAGGTGCGCATATTTAAAGCTTACCCCACATGACGTGTACTCGACCAATAACGCCTTCTAGAATTCTTTATATCCCATCCCATCGTTTTAAAATAAGGGAGGCATTAACGCCCCCGAATCCAAACCCGTTTGACATGGCATTGTTCATTTTCATATGGCGGGCAGTATGTCTGATAAAATCGATGCCGTCCGCGTCAGGATCCGGACTAAACAGGTTCAGCGTCGGCGGAGCCATCTGGTTAATCAGTGAGAGCACCGTGAAGATCGCTTCTACGCCTCCGGCAGCGCCCAGCATATGACCTGTGGCTGATTTCGTTGAACTGACCGCCACGGATTCGCGCACACCAAACAGACTTTTTATCGCTGCAATTTCACACCGATCGCCGGTTGGTGTTGATGTTGCGTGGGCATTGATATACTGAATTTCGTCTGGTCTGAGTCCGGCCTGAGTCATTGCCTGTGTCATCGCTCTTGCCGCCCCGCTTCCGTCATCCGGACCGGCCGTCAGATGATACGCGTCAGCACTGGTGCCATATCCCGTCAGCTCTGCCAGAGGTATAGCACCCCTGGCTAAAGCATGTTCCAGAGACTCAATGACGAGAATGCCAGCCCCGTCAGCCATGACAAATCCATCTCTGTCTGCGTCGAAAGGACGCGAGGCTGATTGAGGAACTGAGGTAAAGCGCGTCGAAAGTGCTCTTGCAGCGGCAAACCCACCGAGGGTCACCCTGTTCAGGGCGGCTTCAGCTCCACCGCATACGGCAATATCAGCTTCATCGCTTATTATCATCCTTGCGGCGTCACCAATAGCCTGAACGCCCGCTGCACAGGCCGTTACAGGGGCGCCCAATGGCCCCTTAAATCCATAATGGATGGAGATATTGCCCGCTGCCATGTTGGGTAAAAAAGACGGGACGGTAAAAGGCGATAATCTCCTGGGGCCTCTCGAATCAGTGGTCCGTACAGCCTCCATCATCGAACTAAATCCCCCTATTCCCGTGGCGATTACGGTTGCGGTACGAGTACGTTGTTGTTCTTCCTGCGGGTACCAGTTTGCCTGAGAGAGAGCCTCCTCTGCCGCCACCAGCGCATATTCAATAAAGCTGTCCATTTTTTTTCGGTCTTTGGCTGAAATTAACGCCGCAGAATTGAGCCCTGCCATATCATTTTCGCCCAACGGTACTAGCCCCCCGACGGCAACCCCGGTACCATCAGTGATATCTTCAGGAAGCAGCCTGATTCCTGAACAGCCGTTTATAAGCCCCTTCCAGACATGGTCTACACCGCATCCGAGTGGGCTAACAATTCCCATACCGGTAACAACGATTCTTTTACGTGTTGATTTTTTCATATACACCTCATGAAGGTACGTGCGGGTCGATTTATTCGGGGCGGAATTACACCGCCCCGCTTATATCAGGAACCTGGTGCCACTTGCCCGACACTCCCTTCATCAGGACGCGGTTTGATTTTGAACCATATGGAATACATTGCTGGCAGGAAGACCAGCGTCATGACTGTTCCACCAATCGTGCCGCCGATGAGCGTGTAGGCCAGGGTCCCCCAGAACACAGAGTGAGTCAGGGGCATGAAGGCCAGAACGGCTGCAAGTGCTGTCAAAAGTACCGGACGTGAACGCTGCACCGTCGCTTCGATAACCGCATGGTAGGGATCGAGCCCTTCTTTCTCGTTATGATGAATTTGCCCGATCAGTATCAGTGTGTTACGCATCAGTATTCCTGATAGCGCGACCAGGCCAACAAGCGCATTGATACCGAATGGCTGATTGAACAGCAGTAACGTTGGCACCACGCCTATCAGACCCAGAGGACTGGTAGCAAAAACCATGATCATGGCGGCAATCGATCTCACCTGCAGGATGATGATGAGCAGCGTCAGCGCAATCATTATCGGGAATAGCGGTACCATGGCATTGCTGGCTTTAGCCGATTCCTCAATGGATCCCGCCATTTCAATCCGGTAGCCGGCAGGAAGCCCCTCTATCACAGGCTGTAGCTTCTTCAGAACCGCGACAGAAACATCCGGTGGCTGAAGCCCTTCGGCAATATCACCGCGAACAGTAATGACAGGCGTTCTGTCACGACGTCGGACCAGAGGATCCTCCATCACCACCTCTACTTCTCCGATCTGAGATAACGGAATTCGCTGCCCCTGGGCGCCGGTCAGAGTTAATGATGAAATTTGCGCGGGATCGGTCCGTACGTTACCCAGCGCTCTGCCTGTGATCTGCACTGAACGGATATCTTCCCGTACCTCCGTAATCGGTGCGCCAGAGAGCAGGAACTGCAGTTGTTGAGAAACTGCCGCGGTGCTTAAGCCGACGGCATTGAGCCGGTTCTGGTCAAGAACAAATCGTAATGACGGAACCCGGGTACCCCAGTCGCTATTAACGGTTCTCATCATTGGATTTTTCTCCATGACGCCCTTAACTTTCGCTGAGATATCACGAAGAACTGCAGGATCGGGTCCCATGACCCTGAACGCGACGGGATATGGCGTATAGGGTCCAAATACCAGCTGCGTAACGCGTACCTGCGCTTCGGGAGCAAGACCGTCACTGATAGCCTGTCGTAAACGTAACTTAAGCTCTTCCCGCTCGGTTGGATCTGCTGTCAGGACAACGATTTTAGCAAAGGAAGGATCGGGTAACTCCGGTGCCATAGCCAGATAAAAACGTGGTGCGCCCTGGCCGATGTAAGAGGTCACTTCGCTACTTTCTTTTTGTTCCCTCAGCCAGCTTTCAACTTTTACCGCAGTCCGGGTGGTACTCTCGATAGAGGTGCCGTATGGCATCTGGATTTCAACAAGGACTTCCGGTCGGTCAGATATCGGGAAGAACTGTTTGTTAACAAGCCCCATACCAACTACAGCTAAGGCAAATGAACCTATAACAATCCCAGCGACGATCCATTTTCGGGTAATCACTTTTGCCAGAATATTTCTGAACCGGTTGTAATTTTTGGTGTTATAGATTGCAGCATGTCCCCCTTCCACCTTTTTCAATTCCGGCAAAAGTTTGACACCCAGGTACGGGGTGAACACCACGGCGACAACCCATGATGCAATCAGGGCTATACCGACAATCCAGAACATATTGCTGGTGTACTCACCCGCAGTCGAAGGGGCGAAACCATTTGGCATAAAACCGATGGCGGTTACCAGCGTTCCGGATAACATCGGAGCGGCTGTATGGCTCCAGGCATAGGCAGAGGCTTTTACGCGGCTGTATCCCTCCTCCATTTTTACGACCATCATCTCTATCGCGATGATCGCGTCATCCACCAACAAACCCAGGGCGAGGATAAGCGAGCCCAGAGTAATTCGATCAAAGTTCTTCCCTGTGGACGCCATAATGATGAAAACAACGGCAAGTGTCAGCGGTACTGCAGCAGCAACCACAATGCCGACGCGCCAGCCCATACTGACAAAACACACAACCATCACCACCAGTAACGCTGCGAAAAATTTCAGCATAAACTCATCGACGGCTGCACTGATATTCACTGACTGATCCGTTACCTTTGTGAATGTCATGCCTAACGGGAGCGTTTCGCTAATTTTTTGGGATTCATCATCAAGTGCTTTCCCGAGATCAAGCCCGTTCCAGCCATCTTTCATGATCACGCCCAACAGTAGAGCGGGTTCGCCGTTATTGCGAACCTGGAACGTCGCAGGATCTTCATATCCGCGTTCAACTTCCGCGATATCAGATAATTTGAGCGTTTTACCATTTACGACTACCGGGGTTTCCCGGATTTTAGACAGCTCGTCAAACGCCCCTTCGAGACGTAAAAACACCTGTGAGCCTGACGTATCAATAGAGCCGGAGGGTGTCAGTACGTTCTGGTTATTCAGCGCTGAGAAGATGGTGTCCGGGGATATGCCAAGCGTTGCCAGCCTTTCATGAGAGAAGGAAACAAAAATGCGTTCGGACTGTTCCCCGATGATGTTCACTTTCTTGACGCCGGGAACGTGTAACAGCTGCTGGCGCAGTTTTTCTGCATCACGTACAAGCAGGCGTTCAGGCTCCCCCCTGGCCTTAAGCGCGAAGATAGCAAATGTGACATCAGAGAATTCATCATTGACCATCGGCCCAATGACACCGGCAGGAAGATTCCTTGTTTCATCGCCGATCTTCTTACGTGCCTGGTAAAACTCCTCCTGAACAACGGAGGGCGGCGTGCTGTCCTTGAGAGAAACCGTGCTGAATGCCAGGCCTGGTCTGGTATAGGTTTCAGTACGATCGTACCAGTTCAGCTCCTGCATACGCTTTTCAATGGGCTCAGCAACCAGGTTCTGCATTTCCTGTGCTGTCGCCCCTGGCCATGCCGTAATGACCGTGAACTGCTTCACAGTGAAAGGGGGATCCTCAGCCCTTCCCAGCTTGAGGAAGGCGATAATGCCGGCAACGGTGATAAGCAGGATCAGGAATAAGGTTACCGACTTTTCACGAACGGCCAGAGCGGAAAGATTAAAGCGGTTTTCACTCATTTGCCGTCTCCTTCACACCCGGCTCTGAAATAATCAGAGGGCGAACCTGTTCACCGTCATGTAAAAGATGAGCCCCCAGCGCAACTATCTGGCTATCGGGTTCCAACGCACCACTCACGACGACCGACTCGCTGCCAAGAGTGACAATTTTTACCGGCGTCCAGGCTACTTTCGCAGGCTTACCCCCTACCCGCCATACGCCCGGCCCGTTGCCAGCGTCATGAATAGCCCCGGTTGGAACAGTGATCCCCTGAGCTGAATGCTCTTCATGAATTTTGACAGAGACAGTTCTGCCCAGAGGGGCCAGCGAAAGTGGGGAGTCAAGCACGTATCGCGCTTCAAAAGTTCGGGTAAGAGGATCTGCTGAATCAGATAACTGTCTGAGAGTGGCTTTCACAGCGGTACGGGGATCGCCATACAGACTGGCCGTGGCTCCACTGCCAGTTTTCGGACGCAGCGTTTCCGGTAAACTGATTACCGCTTCCCTTTGACCTGCATGAGCAAGCCTGACGACCGTTTGCCCCGCAGATACCACCTGTCCGGGTTCAGCCAGGGTATCCATCACCGTCCCGTCAGCATCAGCCCTGAGCACCGCGTAGTTTGTAGCATTTCTGGCAACGTTAGCCTGTGCAATCGCCGCTCTTAATTCAGCCTGTGCCGTTGCCGCCTGAGCTTTGACCTGGTCATACGCTGAAGCTGAGATCGCACCGGTACTTACCAGATTTCTGTAACGACGTTCATCTTCAGCGGTTTGATTTGCACGCGCTTTAGCTGCAGCAACGGCTTGTTCCTGAGCCCTTGCCTGCAAACCTAAATCTTCAGGATCGATCAGCATAAGCGGCTGTCCCGCTTTGACGTTCTGTCCCTGATTGACAAGACGTTCCTGAATTTTCCCGGCTACACGGAAGCCTAAATCACTTTCAACGCGTGATGCGACAGTACCCGTAAAGGCTAGCGAAGTATTTGATGCGCTCTGAACACTGGTCACTCTGACGAGTGGTGGCTTTGTTCTGGGATCTTCAGTCTGAGCTGAATCGCCGCAGGCGGTAATGGACAGGCTCATCAGACCCACAGCAACTGAAAGTAACTTTACCCGAAACATAGGTTCCCTTTTAGGAAAGGCAGAAAACCCAATATTCGTTCAAGTGACCAATTTAGTCAATGGTCACATTATGGCATCAAACTTCTGAGTATCAGTGACGGGAGCTGCTGTGCAGCCTGAGGCGCGACATCCAGGTTGTACTGCAGCTGAACCGGATTGATGTACGGGAGAAGAACCAGAAAAATAGCATCCACCGTTTCATCCAGTGCTGAACGCCTTTCAAACTCCCCGTTCAGGCGCCCTTCATTAATGATACCTGCAACTATTTTCTTTAAATGATTGGTATAGTTAACAGCAGAAGACCACTGCTCCACGCTTGCCGCTGCGGCAATGTCATACAGTTTTCTGTCATGGAAAAACAGGTCGCTGCTTGCATCAATCACTGCTCTGAACAGCACTCTTAATTTTTCTGACGATGAGGTCGAACCGGCAATGTTGGCTTCAACAATATCCATGATCATCCGCAGTCTGTTGGTGCAGATCACTTCTCCAATTGCCTGTTTAGAGTTAAAGAATTTATAGATGTAGGCCTTTGAAAATCCTATTGATTTCGCCAGCTCGGCAACAGTGGTTTTTTCATATCCATAGTGGCCAAAATATTCAGTAGCAGCCTGTACAATCTGCTCCCTGACGCTATGTTCTGCAGGTCCTCTGGTTTTGTCCTGGATCGGCATGAAAATATTCCTCCGTGTAAACAGTAAACTTAATTGATAATCTTGTGACCATTATACAGTGTGGTCATAAGTTAGTAAGCGTATTTCTCAAGTCAACAGTACGGAATGGTATCTAAACAGAACATAGCCGGATTAATGAGTTCTCTGCTCATCACTCTCTGCACCGTCGGGCCAGACCATTCCAGACCATCATCATGTCTGCCTTGAACGAGAAGCGGACATTCAGCGTAAAAGTGAGAAAAGTGCTGACTTTGCTTTTAGTCCTTGTTAACTTGAATCACAATGAAAACAGTCTCTGAGCGATTCCATTCAATTACTATTATCACCTATCGAATTCAGGTGGGATAACGTCCGCGTTTGACCGTTGTCATTCATCCTTTGGTCAGTTTGTGGCTTTCAGATAGAAGATCGTGTATTTCATTTGGGGATAACGGACCGGAGAGAACAATGCTTATCCAGTGCTCTTTGTTCATGTGATAAGCAGGTAAAATGCCCTCTTTTTTTCTAAGAGAGCCGATATGTTCGGGTCTGATCTTGACCTCCAGTACGTCAACGTCCGCTTCTGTTTTAAGACCCAGCTTCGTACCTGGCACGTTCATAACTATTCCGAACCACTTCTTCCCATCGTGATGCCGGAGAACGGCATAGCCCGGAAGATTGCTCCATAGATACTCTGGCTCGGCTTGGTAATGCTCACGGGCATGTTTGAACAGCGTCTCTCTTTTCATCAATTTTCTTCTGTTTATTAGGTTTATATACGAGTATGTATATCGGATGAGCTAGATGTGGTCATTATAGGACGATGAGATGACGGATGCCGAGTTAGACATCTTACTGAAAGATAAAACCGATTTTAATAAACGCTTGCGACTGATCGCAAGTTTATCCCTTTGTGAGGATGAACGCAGCGTACTGGCGCTGAAACATCTTGCACAGCATGACTTCGTCTATGTTGTGCGACTCTCTGCATGGCAAGCACTGCAAGCAAAAGGCATTCTTATACCAGCGCCCGTTGAAAGGCCGCGTTATGCAATCCTGTTAGAAAGATCCCTTGAGCGCGCTAAGCGCATCTGCCAGAAGGTGTTTGATTTCTGCCAGGGCTGGTATTTCTGAACAGCACCGTCATTAGTAACAACGCTTAACGCCGCAGGATCCCGGCATCAATCGATGCAACACGCGTCTTGCCGCAGAACGCCATCGACAAATCGAACTCATTACGAATGATATTGAGCGCCATTGTGACGCCCTCCTCACCCAGCGCCCCTAACCCATACAGCATACTGCGCCCGATGTAGGTACCTTTTGCGCCCAGCGCAATCGCCTTGAGTACATCCTGCCCCGAGCGAATCCCGCCGTCAAAATGCACTTCAATGCGATCGTCTACCGCGGCGACGATCTCCGGCAATAGTGTAATCGATGACGACACGCCATCCAGCTGACGCCCGCCGTGATTGGAGACGATCAGCGCATCCGCGCCCGCCTTCACCGCCAGACGGGCATCCTCGGCGTCCATAATGCCTTTTACCACAAGCTTGCCGTCCCAGCGCTGCTTTATCCATTCAATATCCAGCCAGGAGAGCCGCGGGTCGAACTGCCGGGCCGTCCACTCCACCATCGCGTCGATATTATCAACGCCGCTGGCGTGGCCAATGATATTGCCGAAGTTACGGTTACGCGTGGCGAGCATACTGCGACACCAGCGCGGTTTGCCGGCAATATTAAGCAGGTTGCGCAGCGTCATTTTCGGCGGCGTCGACAGGCCATTTTTAATGTCTTTATGGCGCTGACCAAACACCTGTAAATCCATGGTGACGACCAGCGCGCCGCAATTTGCCGCTTTTGCGCGGTCGATAAGGTTCGCGACGAACTGGCGATCGCGCATGACGTAAAGCTGGAACCAGAATGGATGGTAGTCCGTTGCCTGCGCCACCGCTTCAATAGAACAAATACTCATCGTGGAGAGTGTAAAAGGAACGCCAAATTTTTTAGCCGCGCGCGCCGCAAGAATTTCACCATCAGGATGGATCATGCCGGTTAAGCCAGTGGGCGCAATCGCCACCGGCATCGCCACGGCCTGACCGAGCATCTCACTGGCGGTACTCCGTTCAGTAATATCGACCGCCACGCGCTGGCGAAATTCAAGACGTCCTAAATCAGCTTCGTTGGCGCGATAGCTATATTCGGTCCACGAACCTGCATCCACATAGTCGTAAAACATTTTTGGCACCCGCTTACGCGCCAGCTGCCTTAACTCTTCGATGCAGGTTATGGTCATAGCCGTTATCCCATAAAAAAGCTAAATAACTGTGATTACGATTTAACGTAATCGGTATAGGCGTTCTGCAACGCAATGTGATCGGCAATATATTTAGCGTCGTGCCATACGCCGTAAATAAACGAAGAGGCGCGATTAACCAAGTTCGGCAGGCCGATGAAATAGATGCCCCGCTCTGCAGAAATGCCGCGTTTATGAAACGGCAACCCTTTCTCGTCGAATGCATCAACCTGCAGCCAGCTGAAATCAAATTTAAAACCGGTCGCCCAGATAATGGTCGTTATGCCCGCAGCGGCAATATCCAGCTGAGTCAGTGGGTTAAGCAGGCACGCCGGATCGGGCAACAGCGCCCACGCCTGCGGCTCCGGCGGTAGATCCAGCCCGTTGCGTTCAATGTAGGCATCGGCATCGCGTAGTACATCGAAGTAAGCTTTATCGCCCTCGGCGATATTCTCAGCCAGGCCGTCGGCGAAGTGCAGCACGCCGTTATCCCAGCTTTTGGTAATGCCGACAAGCGTAATGCCCATATGCGCCAGGCGGCGGAAATCCACGGTTTTGCCGCCTTCATAGCCGCTCACCGCAAAGGCCACGTGCTCTTTCTTCGGCTTGATTTTAACTTCATCCCACAGGCCGAGCGCGCCGAGCCACCAGCAGTAATCACGGTTGCGATAAGCGCGCGGCGGACGATAATGTTCGCCGACCGACAGATAAACTTCGCGTCCCGCCTTCCGCAGCTCTTCGGCGATTTGCGTACCGGATGCCCCCGCCCCCACTACCATCACGCCGCCTGCGGGCAACTGCTGCGGATTTTTATAAACGGAAGAGTGGATCTGCTGTACTCCGACACTCTCCGGCACAATCTGCGGGAATGACGGCTTCTGGAACGGGCCGGTTGCGGCAACCACGTTGTCGGCTTCGAATTCACCGGCTGACGTCACCACGCTGAACCCGCTGCGTCCTGTCAGACGCGCTACCTGATGAACCTCTACGCCGGTGCGTACGGGCGCCTTAAGCATCTTCACGTAGTCTTCGAAATACTGCGCCATACGCTCTTTGGGCGGAAAGGCTTCCTGAGAAATATTGTCGAATTTAAGCGATGGGAACCTGTCGTGCCAGGCGGGTCCATTCGCCACCAGCGAATCCCAGCGCTCGGAGCGCCAGCGTTCAGCAATACGGCTGCGCTCAAGAACAACATGCGGCACGCCCATCAGCGACAGATGTTCACTCATGGCAATACCGGCCTGCCCGGCGCCAACAATAACAGTATTGATCTTTTCTACTGACATAATAGATCCCTAAAAATGAATATTTTATTAATGCCTGGTTTCAACGTTTAATACTTTGCCAAGCCCTAAAAACTTATTAGCAATAATTAACAGCGTGGCGGTAACGGTAATATAAATAACTGACAGGGCCGCCAGCGTCGGGTCGGCAAATTCACGCACATAGTTGTACATCGCCACCGGTAAGGTCTGCGTCGCTTGGGTGGTAATGAACAGCGATGCGGTAAATTCATTGAAGGAGAGAATGGCGGCGAACAGCCAGCCACCGAACAGGCCTGGCAAAATCAGCGGCACGGTGATGGTCAATACGACGCGCAACGGCGATGCGCCAAGGCTCGCCGCCGCCAGCTCAATACGCTGTTCGAGGTTTTTTAGCGACACATACACGCTGCGCAGCACAAACGGCAGCACCAGCACGACGTGGCAGAAGATCACCAGCGGATAGCCGCGCCCCAGGTTGAGCTGTGACACCAGCATCAGCAGGCCCAGACCTATAGTGAAATGCGGGATAAACAGCGGCGACAGCAGAATCCCTTCCAGCACCTGCTTGCACGGGAATGAATAGCGCTCAATGGCAATCGCCAGCGCGGCACCCACGATCACCGCCAGCGACGATGCCCATGCGGTAACAATCAACCCAGACCAGAAGCCGTGACGAAAGTCATCGTAACTCACCGCACGTTCGAACCAGCGCAGCGACCAGCCTTTCGGCGGGAAGAACAGCACCGAGGTGCTGCTAAAGGCGGAGATAAACACTACGATGGTCGGCAGCAGCACAAAGATAAGAATAGCGGCGACCAGCAGGCGGCCCGTCAGCGTCATCAGTTTGTCGTTCATCGAACGGGTCATATTAATGCTCTCCCATCGCGTGCAGGAATCGGGTCATACGTTTCAGCGCCATCAATAGCAGGATGGTAAGGATCAAACCGGCAATACTTAATGCGGCGGCAAACGGGAAGTTCATCGACGAGAAACCCAGTTGATAGACCAGGGTTGCCACGGTGCTGACGCGTCCGCCGCCAATCAGCTGCGGCGTGGCAAAGGCGCTAAAGGTCCAGGCGAACGCGGTGGTCAGGCTGGAGACAATGCCAGGGATAGAGAGCGGAATGGTCACCGTCAGCAACGTGCGGAGCGGCCCTGCACCAAGGCTGGTAGCGGCTTTCTCATAATCGGGGTTAATGTGCGACAGCGCGGTGGCCAGCATCAGCACCATGATCGGCATGGTGACATGCACCAGCGCCACAACGACGCCCGTTTGCGTAAACATAAACTGAATAGGTGTTGAGATGACGCCCACGGCCAGCAACAGACTATTCAGGAAGCCGCTGTTGCCCAACACGATGATCCACGAATAGGTGCGCACCACTTCGCCAAGAAACAGCGGCGTAATCGCGATAATCAGAATAGTGGATTTGATCCACGTGGTACGGGTGCGCACCAGTGCATACGCCAGCGGATAACTCATCAGCAGGCCAAAAATAGCCGTTTTGGCGCTAAGCATGACGGTGTTGATAAAGGCATCGGCATAGATGCCTTTAAGCAGGCCGTTGAAGTTCGCCAGCGTAAATCCGCCCACGTCGAGCGAACCGGGAATATAGGCGCGCACGCTATATTGCATCACCGCAAACATCGCGATAACCAGCCCAAACGCGGTCAGCGTGGCGGGAATAATGAACCAGGGTAAAAATGTCGGTTTTCTCGTCATAGACGTCGCTGCCTGAGTAGTGTGTTGCCGGTAGAAACGGGGCGGCCCGCAGGCCGCCAGGTCAATCAATGAGACATGATGTTTTCAGAGAACCACTGACGCCACTCTGCGGTCTTCTCGGCGCGCAGCTGCGGATCGGTGTTGATGGTGGCGTTCCACTGCTCGGGCGTGGTTAACATGCCAGGCAGTTTCGCCAGCGCCGGGTCGATATGGGCGTTAGTCACCGTTGGGCTGCCGTGATAAATCTTCGCCACCTGCTGCTGGGTTTCCGGTTTCAGGGCGATATTGATAAACTTATATGCGAGGTCGGCCTTGCGGGTGCCTTTGTTAATGCCAATCGTATCGACGCCCAGAACCGCGCCCTCTTTCGGCATCACCAGCTTGATGTTTACCCCTTCGGCAATCATGTGGTAGGCGTTCATCGACAGCATCACCTGCACAGGCGTTTCGCCAGTGGAGATCAGCTGCTGGCTATTAGCATCATCGGTATAGAAGGATTTGATGTTCGGGATAAGTGCTTTCAACTTCGCCTGGCCCTGCTCCCAGTGCGCCGCGTCGGTGCCGGAGAGTTTGGCGGAAACCGCAATAATATGGCTCGGATCCCAGTCAGGCAGCGCCAGCGTCCCTTTCAGCTCAGGCTTCCATAGATCGTTCCAGCTCTCAAAGGTTTCGCCCTTCGCCACCATATCCGGACGATAGCCGATTGTGTAAACGTAGCCCCACACGCCGAGGTGATAAGGGCTGACTTTCGCCTGCTGCACCAGGTTCGCCGCGTTCGGGATTTTGCTCATATCGAGCTTTTCAAACAGGCCGGAGTTGGCGTACAGATAGCCGACATGTGCCGTCGTAAAGGTCACGTCCGTTTCCGGCGAGCCCCCCGCCAGTTTGGCTTTGTTCAGACGATCGATAGTGCCGCCCGTAACAAACTGTACTTCCACGCCGGTCTCTTTAGTAAATTCTTTAGCGATGGTCTCATCAATCAGATCTTTAAAACCGCCGCCCCAGGTGCTGACAATCAGCTTATCAGCGGCCATCGCATTACCTGCGGACAACACACTTGTGGTCAACAACGTTAAGGCACAAATCTTACGCAACATATTCTCATCCCCAATGCATGAAATGACTGTGGTAGCAATCTGAAACCCGGCGCGCCAACACGGTGCGAACGGTGTTCCCTGGTGTGAAATCACTATGCCGTTGTGAGCCGATTCGGTAAAACAGCCTTTTCCTCGTCGTTGCGTCAGGATTTCTGACGCAAAAAAAAAATGCCCCTGTTTTGGCATGAGAAATGCAAGAAACCTCCACTATTAGAATGACTGGCGCTACATGATGGCGTCGGCGATCTCAGGAGAACCTGCATGCTCAGTCGCATCACCCAGCGTCAGCTGGAATATTTTGTCGCTTCCGGAGAGGCTGGCAGCATCATCGGCGCATCCGAGCGTATCCACGTTTCATCGCCGTCGATCTCTGCCGCGATCACCCACATTGAATCTGAACTGGGCGTACAGCTGTTCGTGCGGCATCACGCCCAGGGCGTGTCGCTGACTGCCATCGGTCATCAGGTACTGAAGGAGGCGAAGCTCATTCTGGAGCAGATGATGAACCTCTATACCATTGCATCGGAATCCATGAACAATGTGCGCGGCCCGCTGCGCGTGGGCTGTCTGGATACGCTGGCGCCCATGCTGACGCCGGAACTGGTGTTCGGCTTTGGCCGCGCGTTTCCGGGGGTGCGCATTACGCTGGTGGAAGGTCACCATGAACAGCTGCTGAAACAGTTGCGCGCTGCCGATATCGACATCGCCCTGACTTATGATTTAGTCCCCGCTAACGACATTGCCTTCACCTCGCTGGCGCAGCTGCCGCCGTATGTGATGGTGGGTGAACATCATCCGCTGGCGACACAATCGGCGGTAACGATTCAGGATCTGGCGACAATGCCGATGGTGCTGCTGGATATGCCGTGGAGCCGCGAATATTTCCTTGGGCTATTTAGCGAGGCGGGCGTTACGCCGAATGTGGTTATGCGCTCCGGCAACATGGAGGTGGTACGCGCCATGGTGGCCAACGGCGTGGGGTTTGGTATTGCCAACGTGCGACCGAAAGCGCATCTCTCCCAGGATGGCAAACGCCTGATCCGCGTGCGGCTGGCGGGGGTGAACAGGCCGATGCAGCTGGGTTACGCCACCGTGGCCCACACGCAGCACTCTATGGTGGTGAACGCTTTCGCCGAGCGCTGTCGCATGTTTATCTCCGACCAGTACATCCCTGGCATGGCGGCCCCCAGCTATTTTGACCCGCAGGTAGTGCGCGTGGCGTGACGTTGTCACATATCATCCCGGCGTGGTTATGAATGTTAGTATCCGCGCGCCGGGAACACTTGATGGGTTACCGGTTCGCCGCGTGCGGCGCGCTGGATGTTCTCTGCAACCTGCTGCGCGGCGCTGGCGGGAATGGCGACAGAGGCCAGATGCGGCGTGATCAGCACATTTTCCATGCGCCACAGCGGATCGCCCGGTGGCAGCGGTTCGCGGTCAAACACGTCCAGCGTGGCTGCCGCAATCTGCCCGGTGCGTAACGCATCCGTCAGCGCCGCCTGGTTGACAATCGCCCCGCGCGAGACATTGATAAACGCCGCGCCAGGCGGCAGGTGCGCCAGCCGCTCTGCACTAAGCAGGCCAGCCGTGTGCGGCGTGAGAGGGAGCATTACTACCAAAATGTCGCTTTGGCTGAGAAAATCATTCAGTGATTCCAGTCCGCTGCTACAGCGAACCCCCGCAATCGCTTTTTGCGAACGCGACCAGCCGCGCACGTCAAACCCCTGTCGCGCCAGCTCCTGCGCCGCATACCCGCCTAACTCCCCCAGGCCCAGCACGCCGACACGGACGCTGGAGGGCGTACGCGGATGCAAATAGCACCAGCGCTGTTCACGCTGCGCACGCTCGAACGTCGGAATATCGCGCGCGTAGCGCAGCACTGCAAAAAGCACATAACCGGCCATCATGCGCGCCATATCCGGGTCGGACAGCCGAATAATCGGTATATCTGGCAGATCGTCACGCCCGACCAGAGAGTCGACGCCCGCGCCGAGATTCACCAGTAGTTTGAGATTTCGGTATGGTGCAAAGAAACCACCCGGCGGTTGCCATGCCAGCGCATAGTGCACGTCATCAGGTTGTTGCACCGTTTCGGCGCGGCATATCGTTACGCCGGGCAAATACGGTGCAAGTAAAGTTGACCACTCGTCGAAGCTGTCAAATTCGCTGTAAAACACAAGGGTGCTCATGCGACGCGCGCCTCCATCAGATTAACCACCGCATCAATCGCCAGCTCGTAACCCATCGCGCCCAGCCCGGCGATCACGCCGGTTGCCGCTTTCGACACCATGGAGTAGTGTCGGAACGGCTCGCGCTTCCAGATGTTGCTCATATGCGCTTCAATAATCGGGCCGTCAAACATCAGCAGCGCATCAAGGATCGGCACGGACGTGTAGGTCAACCCCGCCGCGTTGATAATCAATCCCGCTGCGTTCTGTCGCGCTTCCTGAATCCAGTCAACCAGCACACCTTCATGGTTGCTCTGGCGAAAATGCACTATTACCCCGTGCGATTGGGCGCGACGCTGACAACGCTCGCCGATGCTGACAAAACTTTCGCTGCCGTAAGCGCCAGTTTTATCCAGCCCATACAGATTGGCGTTCGGCCCGTTGAGAAAATAGATCTGCTGTGACATGCAAGCTCCTGATTAAACGTGCGGACGCGTAGCGACCATGGCCGGGTGCGCATCGAAAACGGCAAACCATGCGGCGGTCAGCGGGTGGCCGGTGCGCCAGTTGAGTTCGGCAAAGCGGAAGTCGAGATAACCCAGCGCGCAACCGATGGCAATCAGCCCGATATCGTGGGGACGATCGCTAAAACCGCTGGCCTGACGTTCAACCTCCGCCAGTGCGGCGGCGACTTTTTGCAGCTGCGCGTCGGCCCAGTTCTGCCACTGTTTCTCAGGCGGACGCGCGCTGAATTCATAGCGCGCCAGTAATGCGGCGTCGATAATGCCATCGCCCAACGCCTGCCGCGCAAGGCTTAGCCAGCGCGCATCACCCTCCTGCGGGAATAAGCCGCCCTGCGCGCGAGCGTTGAGGTATTCGCAAATGACCCGGCTATCGTAGAGACAGATCCCGTTTTCGGTACGTAGCGCCGGGACTTTGGCTAGCGGATTAAACGCGGCGATGCGTTCGTCGCGCTCAATGGGATGCGCAGCAGAATCCAGCCGGTGTATCTCCTCAGCAAGGCCCAATACCGTCGCACACACCATCACTTTACGGACGTAAGCGGACGTCGAGGCGAAATAGAGTTGCATCATAACGCCACCGCCAGCAGCACTTTGCCAATGTTGGCGTTAGCCTCCAGAATGCGGTGCGCGTCCGCGGCCTGCGCTAACGGCAGGGTTTGATAGACAACTGGCGTGATTTTACCTGCGGCGATGAGCGGTAGCAGATGTGTAGTGATGCACTGCGCCAGCCGCGCCTTCTCGGCATCACTCTTCGGACGCAGGGTTGAGGAGGTCAGATGCAGCCCCTTACGCATCACCTGTTGCAGGTCGAGTTCAATCTTCGCGCCCTGCATAAACGACAGGCTGACATGACGTCCGCCCGATGCTAACACGCTCAGGTTGCGCGCCACGTAATCGCCGCCAACGTTATCCAGCACCACGTCCACGCCTCGCCCCTTGGTCTCCTCAAGGATAACCGCGACGAAATCTTCGCTGTGGCGGTCAATGGCGCGCCAGACGCCAAGCTGTCGCAGCGCGGCTACCTTTTCAGCACCGCCTGCCGTCGCCACGACCCGCGCCCCGCACGCCTGGGCGCACTGGATGGCGAACGTTCCCACGCCGCTGGCCGCCCCGTGGATCAGTACGGTTTGGCCGGGCTGCAAACGCCCCAGTTCAAACAGGTTATGCCACACGGTAAAGGCCGCTTCCGGCACCCCCGCCGCCTGGGCGAGCGGCAGGTTTTCCGGCACGGGTAAGCAGAGTTCGGCGCGCGCCACGCAATATCCGGCATAGCCGCCACCGGAGAGCAGCGCCATTACCGGCGTGCCAGGGGCGAGAGAGTCAACGCCCGCGCCCAGCGCCGCAACGGTGCCGGAAACTTCCAGCCCCAGTACATTGGTGACGCCCGGCGGCAACGGCATGCCGTTACGCTGTAAGATATCGGGACGGTTAACGCCCGCACAGGCAACACGAACTAATACTTCACCCGGGCCAGGCTGCGGCACGTTGCGCTGTACCAGGGCTAACACCTCGGGGCCGCCCGGCTGGCGGGCAACTATAGCGTTCATCATTTCAGGTATCATCGGCGCTTATCCCTGTTTCGCCGCGCTAAACGCGCATACGCCTTCATCATCAACGCTCACGCCCACCAGGCTGCCGATGGGCCAGCGCGTCAGGGAACTCAACCCGGACTGACGCGCAAACAGCGAGGCGCTGCCCAGCGCCGGGACATCGAGATGCACATCCACATGATCGCCCTGAAAGACATGGGCGATCACCGTGGCGCTGAACAGCGAATGCGGGCCAAGCGATGCCAGCTGCAGGTTTTCTGGACGCACGTAGACATCCAGGCGCTCCCCCATCATGGCGTGCACGCGTTCCGCCGGCAGGCGCAGCGTATTACCACCCACCTCCAGCATCGCCGCACCGTCACGACCAACATAACGCCCCGGCAGAATATTCACATCACCCACAAAACCTGCGACAAACGGATCCTGCGGACGACGATAGATCTCATCCGGCGTGCCAATCTGGCGCACGTGTCCTGCCGACATCACTACCACGCGGTCGCTCATGCTCAGCGCTTCACCCTGATCGTGCGTTACAAACACAGTGGTGACGCCAAGTTTTCGTTGAATCGCCTTCAGCTCAACCTGCATCGACAGACGCAGGTTTTTATCCAGCGCCGAGAAAGGCTCATCCAGCAACAATACTTTGGGGCGGATCACCAGCGCCCGCGCCAACGCCACACGCTGCTGCTGACCGCCTGAAAGTTCCCGCGGCTTGCGATGGCCGTATCCGGCCAGCTTTACCAGCGCCAGCGCCTGCTCAACGCGCTCGGCGATTTCAGCTTTGGGCACACCGCGCATCCGCAGGCCGTAGCCGACGTTTTTCTCGACCGTCATATGCGGGAACAGCGCGTAGTTCTGAAACACAATGCCGATTTCACGCTGGTACGGCGGTATCGCGGTAACCAGATCGCCATCAATAAAAATTTCGCCGCCATCCGCTTCGGCGAAACCCGCCATCAGGTTCAGCAGCGTAGTTTTGCCGCAGCCAGAGGGGCCGAGCAGCGTAATAAATTCCCCTTCTTCTATGGTCAGGGAGATTTTGTGTAGGGCGATAGCGTCGCCAAAGCGTTTCAGTACGCCGTCAAGCTGTACGGCGACATGGGCTTTGTTGACGACAGGATGCAGCGCTTCAGGCTGCGGGAATGTGGTGACTTCGGCACTTACCATGGACTCTCCAGATACGGGCTATCAAATGCGTGTCACCAGCATACGGGTTAAGCGCGCATCACGCGGTTAGTGCTTCCTGAAGCTGGCGTTTGGAAAAGGGAAAGCAGAGAAAACGGTGACAACGTCACTTTTTCTGACGCATCCATGCGGCAAGACGGCACAGCATGGCATCGCAGGCGGCTAGCTGTTCAACAGTGACGAACTCATCGGGCTTGTGGCCCTGCGCCATACTGCCCGGCCCGCAGATCACGCTGGGGATGCCCGCCTGATGGAACAGCCCGCCTTCCGTACCGAATGCCACGGTGCTAAAGGCGTCGGTACCGGTGAGATGAGCAATCAGCCGCGCAGCGGCGCTGTGCGCTGCGGTATATAAACCGGGATAGCCGCTGATGGGATAAAAGCGAATAGCGGCGTCGGCATTGACGGCGTGCATGTGCGGCAGCAGTTCCCGCTGCGCATAGCGTTCCAGCGCCTGCACCACCTGCTGCGCATCATCCTGCGGCAACGTGCGCACTTCAAAGTCAAACGTACAGTCGGCAGGCACGATATTCAGTGCCCGACCGCCCTGAATCACGCCGGTTTGCACCGTCGTAAACGGCGGATCGAAACGCGCATCCTGACGTTCCGGCGCGGCCAGCCGCTGGCTTATCACCGTAAGGCGGTGAATAAGTTTTGCGGCGTACTCAATCGCATTGACACCCTGGGGCGCATAGGCCGAATGGCAGGCCGCGCCCTGCACTTCGCAACGAACGCCGAGCTTGCCTTTGTGGCCGAGCACCGGCTGCAGCCCGGTGGGTTCGCCAATGAGGCAGATGTCGGGTTTGTCCGGGCGGCTCGCGAGGGCGTCCAGCAAGGTGCGCACGCCCAGGCACCCGACCTCTTCGTCATAGGAAATTGCCAGATGCAGCGGTTGCGCCAGCGGCTCGGCAAGAAAATGTGGCACCGCTGCCAGCATGCAGGCGATAAAGCCTTTCATGTCCGCCGTGCCGCGGCCGTACAGCTTGCCGTCTCGCTCAGTCAGCACAAACGGCGGTACGCTCCAGTTCTGCCCATCTACCGGCACCACATCGCTGTGGCCGGAGAGCATCACGCCGCCGCTGCCTGCCGGGCCAAGCCGCGCATACAGATTGGCTTTGCTGCGCTCGGCATTATGAATCAGCTCACAGTGGACGCCGAGATCGGTTAAATAGCGCCAGACAAAGTCGATCAGCGCCAGGTTGGATTCGCGGCTGGTGGTATCAAACGCCACCAGCTGCTCCAGCAGTTTACGACTGGTTATCATCGCCTCTCCTTGCGTTATTCGTCGCCCGGCACGCCGTAGCCAGGTGCGCTGCGGGGATCGAGCGCGCGCGTTATGTAATCCTGCATCTGCGGCCTATACGCCTGCCAGAGCTGATTGAGCTCAGCGATGGGATCGCTGTCCGTCCAGTCGACACGTAGATCGACAACCGGCCAGACGGGGGCATCCATAATCGACAGTGCCGCTGAATGCACCGGCCCTGCCTCTCCGCCCGCGTTCATGCCCGCCTGCATCGCGGCGATGAGCCTGTCGGCAAGATCGCCTGAGCGTTGTTCGAAGGCGTTGACCATCGCGATAATCACATCCGGATTCGCCAGCAGATTGCCCGCCGCCACGCAGTTTTCACCGCTCAGGGCGTTGTTTACACCGAGCGTCTTTTCGCCGCTATAAAACGCGCTTTGCCCCTCAGCCGTCAGCACCGTAACTTGCCGATAGATGGCGTAGTCATCGGTATCCAGTCCGGCTTTTAGCGCGGTGTCGACAGCATCGCCCCGCTCCAGCCGGTCGAGAATGCGCGGCCCGAGCGCCGGTAAGGTGATGTTTTGGGTTGAGACCGCGCCGACCTGACTACGCAGCCAGGGACAACGCGCCCCCACCGCGATGCTGGACGAGCTAATGGCGATGCCTGTCTGGCCGGTTTGCGCGCAGCGGCCAATAATCGATAATGTCATGATTTATGCTCCCGCCTGCGGCTGCCAGTCATCCGGGATCACGGCGATCACATCAATCTCCATCAGCCACTGCGGCTGACCCAGCCCGGATATAACCAGTCCGGTTGAGATGGGAAATACGCCTTTCAGCCATTTGCCGACCACCTGATAGACCGGCTCGCGATAGCGGGGGTCGATGATATAGGTGGTGGTTTTAACGATATGCGACAGATCGCTGCCCGCTTCTTCCAGCAGCTGTTTCACGTTCTTCATCGCCTGTTCGGCCTGCGCGGCCGGATCGCCAAGCCCCACCAGATTGCCGTCGAAGTCGGTACCAATCTGACCACGAACGTAAACGGTATTGCCTGCGCGAACGGCCTGGCAAAGATCGTTGTCCAGCGACTGGTTCGGGTAGGTCTCTTTGGTATTGAATTTGCGAATGCGGGTATGTGTGCTCATGTTTGCCTGCTGAGAAAATGGATTCCCAGCAAGGTATACGTCCTCAGGCGTCACAAGCAAAACAGCATATTCCGAGGCACTGGTTTAGAAAATCCGGGTTGACCGAATCACGTAAACTGCGAGTACTCATGAGCTGCGCTCGTCCACCTTTAACACCGGTCCTTGTCCGGCAGAGTGTTGAACAGGGTTTCGTACAGCGACGGGCGTAGTCTGTCATTCATCTTTTACTGCCTTAAGCGTCAGCCGGTTATTGCCTGCCTCAATGATCCGGGCTTTGTCCGGATCCAGATCGTCACGGCTTAATACCACCCGCCAGGTGTTATTAGCCTGATCCGGGGAGATAAACATCCCCGCTACGGCGACATACTGCGCACTGTCATCCATCGGCATATCGATCATCACCGCCCCACCCGGCTGCAGGCGGATATCTTTTTCTGCAACCAGATCGGCTTTGATGGCCTGGCTGTCGGTTGCAAACAGTGACGGGTAATCCGTGCTGTCGAACGTCTTGCGGTCCTTAAGCTGATAAAGCCGTATCACCGTGGACAGCGGCACACCGCCGGCATTTTTATTGACGGCCTCACGTGCCCGGATATCAAGATGCAGGGTTCTCACCTGCTTATAAAAAAGAGATTTAGTCACGGCTACCGTGCCGTCCGTGACGTCCTGGGTCAGGCCGCAGCCTGCCAGCATCATCGCGATGCCCGACGTCAGTACAAATAAGGTGGTTTTACCAGCGGTAGTCGCCATCTTCATCAGTCTCCCTGCGGTGTATATTCTCCTGAACCCGCTCATAGCGGCCCAGGTTAATGAGGATTGTATGTGTTTGAGCTGCGGCATCTGAACTCAGAGGGCGCATGACGGCCGTCCATCCGAGTTGCCCGGCTCCCGGACGCGGCTGGCTGTTTATTGTCGCCTCCGGAAGCAGGCTTCGCGCAACACACAGCTGCAGACGAACATCGAGACGTGACCCGAGATAGACATGCAGCAGCGCCATAAGATCGGTGTAAAGATCACCTCCGGGTAACCAGCCCTGTACCTCCTGCGGCTCCGTGGTGGTGAGCTGCATCAGCACCTGACAGTTCACATCGGTGGCATAGCTCCCCATCACCGGGCGGTTTGCCAGGGTAACGGGCTGGCGCAGGCTCATGGCCAGCGGCTTTTTCAGCGGGACACGTCTCCTGTCGTGGTGCCAGATGTTCGCCTGTGTTCCCGGTGCCAGCAGACGAACAAGTGCCGCCATTCCTTCGGCCGTTCGTCCCGGTAACAGCATGACCGGCAGCAGCGCCAGAAAGCGTGATGCCGGTGCCGCAATACTCTCTGCGCAACCGTCAATCCCAAGCCCCGCGAGTCCGAGCAGGTACTGTGAGGTCCTGTCTTTTCCGCCATCTTCGAAGGTTGCCGGATAGGAGTATTTGCGCCAGATACGGTAGTACTGGGCAATCAGCCGGTGGTTAAAGATATCGAGAAAATCGGCCGTGGCTTCATAGCCCTCGCGTCGCCGGGTGATATCGTCAATGTAGTGAGTCGGCAACGGCGATTCGACACCGTAGAGACCCATAAAGGTAACACGCACCGTGTGAGGCAGGTGCGGATGGGCTGGCGGCTCCAGCGCTTTGATCTCCGAGGCCGGGAAGCCCATCCCCGGATGTGGCCGGAAACGCACCGGCTCATGACGTACCTGCCAGGTGCTGCCGATGACCGGCTTATCGGGCTGGCTCTGCTCAAGCAGCTGACAAAAGCGGTAAAAGTTAATATATGGCAGCCGGTCGCCCAGCTGCGCCATCAGCCGGGCAGGCGCGGACTGTGATTCTCTTTCCACCGGATGCATTTTCCTTCTGGCTGAACAATAAGCGTGAGCTGGTTGAACTGGTTCATGTCGGCATAGAGCGCAAAAAAGCGGTTGAGCATTTCGCCAAACAGGTGAATATCTCCCTCCCCCGTGAACCCGTTGCTGTCGAGGGTTACTTCAATATCCAGGCCTCGCAGCAGATAGCCCTGTTCAAAACGCTGAAGACGGTGATGTTCCACGTGCTGAATCGCCTCCAGACGCCGGGTGTTCAGTTCATCTTCCTGCCAGTTATAGAGCGCCAGGGTGCCACGCAGGACTTCGGCGGTACTCATCATGTTCAGGAACCCTGAGCCCAGGTGGCCCAGCACCCGCCAGTGGAAGCGATCTTCAGCAGGCGGGTAAACCGGCAGCGTGGGTTTGCAGAGGTTTTTCACCGACAGCGGCGTCTGCACCACCTGCTCGCAGCGGTCCAGCAGCGTGCTCTGCAGCGCCCGGCGCGGTAACTGGCCGTTAGTACCGGTGATTTGCAGCGACACTGCTTCGCGCTCGACAAGCCTGTCCTCTTCCCAATGGTGGCCGCCAAGGATAAGCCAGGTATCATACAGCCCGGTGACACCGCGCTTAACACGGGTGTGGTAATACCGGGGCGGTGCCTGGCGGCGCATCATCCCGCCCTTGTGGCGGAAGCTGCTGAACGGCACGTATTCGGCATCACGGGTCCGGTTTGAACCGGTGACCGAATCTACGGTATATATCTCGGTGTGTCCGTCCTGCAGTCGTTTGGGGCGCAGCAGGTATTCACTTTCAAGGCCAGTGATGGTGAGCGGGTCCGCTTCCAGCGTGAACAGGTTAATTACCGGCACACAGTGAAGAAGAACCGCATCATCACTGACCGGCAGGTCTGATGGCCACAGCGTACTGAACACGACCTCAATATCGAAGTACGCCGCCCCTGCCGGCGGCGTGATACCGTCCAGTCCATTGAGATGGACAAACATAAATTTGTCGCGAAAGGTGAAGTACTCCAGCAGCAGCTGATACCCGCTGAAGGCCGTATCGCCCTTGGGCCACAGCCTGTCTTCCTCCGCAAATCCTCCCGGCGAGAAGTAGCCGTCAAGGCGAATACGATCGGTCTGCCCGGGCAGGCGCATATACAGGGCGGCCTGCCGTCTGGTCAGCATCAGATGCAGCTGACTGCTGACGGGGGCGTCCGCACCGAGATAGAGACTCAGGTGGCTGAGATCGGCATGGGACCAGTCCGCCTGCGTGCTGCAGGCAAAACGCATCCGCAGCAGCGAACGCCCGTCAGGCCCGGTGGTCATGGTCACCCCTGAGATATTCAGGGGATTGAGCATCACATCCCGGATGGTGCGGTAGCGGCAGACCGTGTTTTTCGGTCCCACCGGGCGGGAGTACACCTCCAGGCCCGCAGGCATCACTTCCGCCATCTTCACTGCCTGAAGCGCGGGCGTGAACGCCACCACCGAGAGTGACGGAATGGTGCGCAGGTAGTGTGGCCAGAGCATGCTCACCAGCCCTTCCGTGAGTTCCGGCAGGTCGTCGTCAATCTTCTCCCGCAGCCGCCCCATCGAGAAAGCAAAGCCTTCAAACAGGCGTTCAACATACGGATCGGGCGTGCCGGCCTTATCCAGATCCAGCATCGCGGCCCGGTCCGGGTGGGTCTGGGCAAACTCTTTGGCCGCTTCACGGAGGTAGCGCATTTCTGCGTCGTAATAACGCAGGGTCAAATCGTCCATTAGTTCATTTTTTCCTGTGAAAGGTGCTCATCAGTAGTCCTCCCTGGCATCATTGCCTGCACGGGCAATCTGGCCCGGCACAGCCGCGTCGGTCGTGTTGAAGATGGTCTCCGGCAGGCGGAAATTCCGCAGCTTCAGCAATACCAGCGGCCCCTCTCCCGCTTCGGTACGCAGGGTGTAATTGAGCGTGCGACCGTCCTGTGCCTTCCAGCTCAGGCTGTAGCTGCTGCCGACACCCGGGTAAGCACTGACGGCGGCTTTATCGAGCAGGCGGATCCAGCCCCAGCTACCCGGGATATCCGCATACTGGCGGGTTCCCGCCTGGGTACTGATCCAGCTTAAGTCAGCCCCCGGTGCCTCAGTATCGGCAGGCCAAGTGAAGCGCTTCCATACCGGGAGCTGGTTCACATAGGTCAGTTTCTGGCTGTCGATAATCATGTCGGTCTGCATCACGCCAGCGGCAGTGCCCGGACGCAGCTCGAAGTTCATGCCGGCATTGCCTTCGGTAAAGGCCACATCCGAAATATGGTTCAGGGTGTTGATGGCGTTGAGGAACGTCGGGTTAAAGGTCAGCCCTTGGGCGTTAATGCTGTCCGGCATCCAGTGATTACCTTCCTTGTGCAGTACGCCCTTAAGGCGGGTCTGGAGAAACTGCGTGATACGTCCGGAATCCGCATTGAGGTATTTAGCGAGCAGCGGCAATGAAACCTCACTGCTGCTGTCACTGAACGGATAGCGACCACCAAAGGCGCTATTCCACTCGCTCACCACCGCCTGCTGCCACTGGGCATTGAGGCTGTCAGCCGCCGGGGTCAGCACCTGCTGCCAGGCCTGCTCCATCGGATCCACAAACACGGTGCGGCCAAAGCCACTCCACTCCTGCCCCAGCCCGGCGGCAATCAGGCTGCCATAGTCGCGTGTTTCGGTCAGATCCACCGCTTTGCCCTGGAATACCGTCTCGGCGATGGTTCGGGTCATTGCCTGCGGGTCAGCGGCATTGGTGACCTGCTGCAAGCGCAGACGCACCTGCGTCACCCGGGTCAGATACGACTCTAAGCTCTGCGCCTGTGCGCCCGTGCGGCTCCTGTCCATCAGCGACAGCACCGGACCAAAGGTTGCATCCAGCGGGCTATGCAGACCGGCACTCTGATCAATGGCATCCTCGCTGCCACCACCCAGCAGGTTTTTCGCTGATTTCACCAGCGAAGCGGAAATCGCCTCGCCGGTTTGCCCGGTCCGCCCCTGTACGTTCAGGGTGTTCATCAGCGCCACCAGCGGCGACTGGCGCACATCAGCCATCAGGGTCAGCTGGTCAATGGAATCTGACAGCGTGGCGGCCTGGTTCCAGCGCAGGCTGTTGAGGAACGCCAGCCAGGCACCGCCAAAGTCGGCAAAGTAACGCGCCGTCAGGCGTTTTTTCAACGCCTCCGGGGAGAGGTCTTCCTGCACCTTATGTTTACTGTCGGTCAGCACCCAGTCGAGCTCATCGCGGCGAGCCTTCACCACGTTCCCGATGGCGGGCTGTACCGCCTGCTCCCAGGCCTGACGGGTAAACATTCCGGGCACCACCTCAGTGGTGCTGAACAGGCGGGCGGCATCGGTATCACCGGTCATGTCTTCAAGGCGCATATCGACATAGAGATGCGCCACCTGGGAGAGCATCTTCTGGTACAGGGTCGATTCGCTGTTACGCATCCCCATCAGGCGAACCAGCAGGGAACGCGCCTGGCTGACCATGTTTTCATCTGCCCGTAACGCCCACGCCGGATGTGTCGCGAGCTGCGCGCCCCAGAACGACAGCAGTGACGGGGCCACGCCCTGCCAGACGCTGTCCTTCACGCCGTCACGCTTCGGCCAGCTGTGCAGCAGCGCCGTGCTGAACCAGGCCGCATCCATATGTTCCGGGCGCGCCAGCATCAGGTAGAGCTTCAGCTGGTCATACGTGGTTTTTGCCCTCTGTTCACGCAGCGGACTGTCCGGTGGCAGCGCATTAAAGGCATTAATTTGCTTCTGCAGATGGTCTGCGGCTGAATCCCGCAGCAGCGGCCGGGCGCTGTCAAGGTAGCGTGGCCAGAGTGCCGCCAGCAGCGCACTGTTCTGGCTCAGTCCGGCCTGCTCATACCACGGCACGCCATGCTCAGCGCGGTACTGCAGACGGGCCAGCGTTTTTTGCAGCTCCGCCAGGGCATGCAGCTGTGCTGCGAGCGGCTGGTTTTGCCGGGAAGCCATCACAGCCTGGGCATTCGCGCCGGCAATCTGGCTGCGGTTCGTGATATACGCGATACCCATCCACGCCGCCCAGCCCACCATCGCCAGGACGACAACAGACGCCATCACCTTCGGCCACGGAATGCCCGGCCTGCGGGGACGCAGTGCGGCAGGAAGCATCCGGACAGACTCAGGCAACACATCCCAGCGTTTATCCATGCCCCAGTGATGCTGTACGGCACGTTCCGCACCGGCAGAAGGCTGGCTGAACACCACCCCGGCCAGCGGCAGCGGACGGTACGGATTGAGCATTACCGACAGCGGCGCGGTCACGCTCTGTGGTTCGCAGATGAGCTGGTCGGCAAGCCGCAGCAGGAAGTTATGTTTCACCTCACCACAGGTCTGCTGCAGCCCCTGCGCGACCAGGTCCGGCGTCAGCGTGGCAAGCTGTGCTGTTAATTCTTCGCTACGACACCCGGCAGGCAGCAGGCAGCCAGTCGCCTGCACAATGCGCCCTTCCGGCTCACCAGCGCGCGGGTGCAGGGACCAGACATACAGCGGGAGCTGCCAGCCCAGCACGTTCATGCGTTCGCTGATGGCGTGAGAAAGGGAATCCATAGTGCTTTCAGACGGTACCGGCAGCGAGGGTTCCGGTCCCGGCGCTGAAAGCCGGTCCAGGGCTGAGGTGACCCACACCAGGCCATCCACCGGACGACGGCGCAGCTTACGCAGCGCGGTCAGCCAGGTACTGTCGGCTGGCGTATTGAGGTCACCGCCCCACAGCAGCAGTGTCCCACGATCTTCCTGCCAGAGCTGGCTGACAAGGCCGGGGGTCAGCTGCTCCACCTCTGAGGCGGTCCCGGCGATCAGCAGGATGCGGACTTTGCTGCCCCAGCGGCGGCCGTAGAGGCTGCGCATGGCTTCACGTATTGCGGTAACGGTGACGTTACGGGGGGCGATCTGCCTGACGCGGCCTTCATCGGCAGGTAGCACACTTTTGCGTCTGGCCTGAAAACGATGCCAGCCCTGCCTGATGGCAAGGCCAATTGTTTTGCCATGCGAAAACATCAATATCAGAAGTAAAGCACCGGCAAATGCCAGGCTCTTCAGAAATGGAGTGCGCAGCCCAACCTGGTCGCCAGCGTGCCAGATTAACCAGGCAATCCCCCCTGCAATAAGGGCAGAAAACCCCAGTCTGCCCCACCCTCCACGCCATGACGAATTACCTGTTGTCATTATTTCTGTTCCCTGCTTGCACTGTATTAATAAATCTCTGTTCGCTGTCAGAGGAGAGCATCAGACAGTCTGCTTTCTGTATATTGACGATATCGCTGACTACTGCGGCCATTATCCAGGGGGAAAAGGGACCGCTGAGTCCGGCATATTGTTCCAGCCAGTGGAGCTGTTCAGGTTGCCAGCGCCCTGCGTGTTCAGCTGCCGCTTCAAGCAGGTCCGCAAATACATCGCCCCAGTCAGCCCGATCGCCGATAATATTTTCTGTGGCGCAGGCCTGAGTCTGCGTTGAGAAAAACGTATCCAGTGATTTCTCTTTAGCCCCCATGTCTAATAACATTGGGCGTAGCAGGCAGGCATCGTGTGTGAGTTGATATTTAGTGGCAACATCATCTGATGTCAGCAGCAGCGCGGCCAGAACATCGCTGTATCGACCTTCCCCCTGAATCTGTTGTACCAGAATCAGATCCACATCCAGCGTGGGCGATTTAATCCGTTCATCCAGTGCTATAAAAGATTTTGCGGTCTGTATATTCAGAACAGGGACAGGACGCAAAGGCGCTGAGTCCTGCCAGACCGTTGCAAATGCGTCCTGAAGTGTAAGGCGATCTTCCTGTGAATCCGTCAGCAAAGTGACGCTGAGGGGTAAATCCGATGGAACCCTGGCCAGGGCATCACTGGCACATTCAAGTAGTTGAGAGAAGCAACTTCCGGCAGTTGGGCGAGGTAAACGCCGCGACAATGTTGTGTGCTGCATTTGCTCAGCAGTGGCCTGTAAAAAACGACAGGGCGTCAGAGCATCCGGAAAAATGACATTGCTGTGCAGTACGGCAACATTGCGCCCGGCCCACTCTGTCCATTGCTGCTGGGCATATTCAGCCTCATTAACCTCGAACTCATGCTGTTCAAACGCACTGTTAAAAAGCCAGCCCCGCAGACAGAGGAAGAAAAACCAGATAACGATGGGGCCTGCTGTGACGACCCAAAGATTGAATCCCTGTAAAGGCCCTGAAAGCTTGTTAGCATGCAGGACGAACAGCATCACACTTCCAACAACCGCAGCTAGTCCCAACACAAGCCACAGAACAAATGAGGGCTCTTCAGGCTTCCCGGATACCGTTGATTTCTGACGCTCCCAGCTCATTGCTTATCCTATTACACAATCCGGTGCGCTGGATATCAGCTGACAACCACATTCACAGCGGCAACCATTGACAGCAATCGCTTTACCGTCTGAGGACCACTCTGATGAACCTTCAATAATAGTGTTGATGCCATGACCCGCTACCGGGCAGCTAACTTTATCCCCCATCAGCGCAACCTTTTTACCATTAACAATCATTGTTGATGATGCAGATATAACCTGACCACCATGTGTAGTTTTATCGCCAAGTAATACGAAACCTTTAGACATAATAAATTTCCTTTTGCTATAAAAAACAGATTTTTAAATGGCTGGATTTACATTTCTAATGACAACCTGGAAAGTCACATTAAGGCTACTTTATTTCAACATACCCACACTCTTGTTTAAATTTACTGAAATGTCATAAACCGCACGAAACACGATCATCAGAAAAATCATGAATTATTATTTATTAACCACGCAGCGGAACACTCCAGTATCATAATCATATCTATCATCTTCTGGTTTCGGATTAGGTGGAGAAGATTGCCTGAACATTGTTAATGCATATTGGTCATCCCCACCTACAGCTCCGCGCTGTACTTTCTTTTTCCCTTTGGTTGGTCCCTGGGGATCTTTCACGGGAGAGTGCGAATAATAATCTGATGCATACCAGTCATTCGTCCATTCTTTTCCACTTAACCCCATATCATACAGTCCTGATGGGTTGGGAGGATACTTACCAATTGGGTATATAGGAAGCCCCAGCCCATCTGTATATTTATCTAATTCATCAAAAGTTGGGTAATTTCTACCACGCTCAATTTTTCCATTATCGGTTGCAAAAGGTAAATACTTACCTTCTGAACGTGCGGCATACTCCCACTGAGCTTCTGTCGGCAAATCTACTTTTTTTCCTGACTTATTCCCCAGCCACAGGCAATAATCTTTTGCTCGCTGCCAGGTAATTCTTACAGAATAATTGTCACTCAGAAGAGATGGGGAACCCTTCGCAAGACTGTAAACTGGAGGGGCGGCAATACCCGTCACCTTAAGGTAAATTTTATAGTCTGCATTTGTGACTTTATATTTCGAGATCATAAAATCGCTAAGAATAACCTTGTGCAGTATCTTATCATCCTGCTGAATACTAAAAGGTAATTTTTCCCCAACCAGTGGGCCAAAGTCGCCCATCAGAAAATCACCACCTTTAATGCTCACCATGTCTGCAATAGTTCTATCAACAAGCTTATTGGTTAACTCCTTCTTTTTTGATGAACTGTCACAGGCAACTATTGTAAAAATAAGAAGCAACAATATTTTTTTCACATGCCTATCCTTTAAAAAGGTGTCTACACTCACCGTTCAGTAAACTGATTTCCATAAACGCTGCGAGCTATAAAAAGTGAGAATTACAGATAACATTAATAGTCATTTATTAACCACACACCGAAAAACATAGGTTGGCAGGATTCCATCTTTATCATAATTGAAAACGGAGTCCGTTTTGAAATTAGGTCTGGGAACTGGAAAAGATGATTGTCTGAACATTGTTAAAGCATACTGATCATCTCCACCTACAGCACCGCGCAGAACCTTTTTATCTCCAGTTTCTGGACCCTGCGGGTTATTCACTGGAGAGTGTTCATAGTAATCTCGTGCATACCAGTCGTTAGTCCATTCTTTGCCACTTAATCCCATATCATAAATGCCTAAAGGATTCGGTGGGTATTTACCAATGGGATAAAATGGTAAATATAATCCTCCCGTGAATTTTTGCATTTGATCATATGTTGGGTAATTTCTGCCATGCTCAATTTTTCCATTGTCGGTTGCAAAAGGTAAATACTTACCTTCTGAACGTGCGGCATACTCCCATTGAGCTTCTGTCGGCAGATCTACTTTTTTTCCTGACTGCTCTCCCAGCCATAAGCAATAATTTTTTGCCTGCTGCCAGGTTGCGATCGCAGAGTAATCATCCCCAAGAAGCAGTGGATAGTCCTTGGTAAAAGCGCTAACAGGTGGTCGTTTTTTACCTGTTATTTCAAGATATGCATTATAGTCTTTATTAGTTACCTTATATTTTGAAATCATAAAACCGCTAAGTATCACTTTATGTAATTTTTTATCATCCTGTTGAATGCTAAAGGGTATGCCCTCTCCAACCAGAGAGCCGAAGTCTCCCATCATAAATTCCCCGCCTTTAACAGCGATCATGTTTGAGAGTGACTTATTAACCAATTTACTGGCTAACTCTGATTTTTTTGAAGAGCTGTCACAGGCGACAAGAGTGAAAGCGAGCAGAATAATTATTTTTTTCATATGACTATCCTAATATAACCACACCCTAAACAACATTGCTATTTGATACAAGTAATCATTTATTGATTACACAACGAAAAACACCAGTATCATAGTCATATCTATCATCTTCTGGTTTCGGATTAGGTGGAGAAGATTGCCTGAACATTGTTAATGCATATTGGTCATCCCCACCTACAGCTCCGCGCTGTACTTTCTTTTTCCCTTTGATTGGTCCCTGGGGATCTTTCACGGGAGAGTGCGAATAATAATCTGATGCATACCAGTCATTCGTCCATTCTTTTCCACTTAACCCCATATCATACAGTCCTGATGGGTTGGGAGGATACTTACCAATTGGGTATATAGGAAGCCCCAGCCCATCTGTATATTTATCTAATTCATCAAAAGTTGGGTAATTTCTACCACGCTCAATTTTTCCATTATCGGTTGCAAAAGGTAAATACTTACCTTCTGAACGTGCGGCATACTCCCACTGAGCTTCTGTCGGCAAATCTACTTTTTTTCCTGACTTATTCCCCAGCCACAGGCAATAATCTTTTGCTCGCTGCCAGGTAATTCTTACAGAATAATTGTCACTCAGAAGAGATGGGGAACCCTTCGCAAGACTGTAAACTGGAGGGGCGGCAATACCCGTCACCTTAAGGTAAATTTTATAGTCTGCATTTGTGACTTTATATTTCGAGATCATAAAATCGCTAAGAATAACCTTGTGCAGTATCTTATCATCCTGCTGAATACTAAAAGGTAATTTTTCCCCAACCAGTGGGCCAAAGTCGCCCATCAGAAAATCACCACCTTTAATGCTCACCATGTCTGCAATAGATCTATCAACAAGCTTATTGGTTAACTCCTTCTTCTTTGATGAACTGTCACAGGCAACTATTGTAAAAATAAGAAGCAACAATATTTTTTCCATATTCATTTTTTTCATTACAGTCTGCCTTACGCCATTTGTGTAGTAGAGTTATGGTTGTTATTGATCAAGGCGATATATTGTTTCATTTCGTCGTGAGGAATTGGTTTAAAGGGTTCATCTGGATCAACAGCATCGGGAAGTCTTTCATAGAGAGTCTGGAGGTTTTGTTGGTATTGCGTCGAGAAACTCCCCATAAATCCGAACTCCGTCATCCCTAAAAAGTTCAACAGTGCTTGCTCATTGGCCTTAATACTCACTTTTTCCGCAGCAGGCCTCGCCGTCATATGCTGCATCACATTATTATAATCCGCTTTACTCTGCACCCACTTGAAGCAAAGCATTATTGCTGTTTTCCTTAACTGCATTACCCCCCATTTACTGGTGTCTTTTTTTTGATTTCTCTGATCAATAACATCCAATGCGTTAACATCCATTAACTGGAATATTATGGATCCTTTTGTCTCGGGTGGCGTGTATTTCAATTGATCTGGGTTAGCATTGATGCTTTTCATCAGAGCAACACGCTTATCTTCATTATCTAACGCCTGTTTGAACTGCCTTAAAATACCATTAATGTCGTCCTCAAGATGATCAAACATGTCAACACCAATTTGAATTTTTTCCGCAGCCAGTATTATTGGTATCGCACACAATGCTTGGAAGGCATCTCCCTTCATCATTTGTTCTAACTTCTGATAATCCACATTTCTGAGCATAAACATAAAACTCTTCATAAATGCCGCAAACGAATTTCCGTCAACTTCAAAACCCAAAGAACCTTTGGCACCAACACCCCAGCAAAGTGCGGCTTTGCAATATATTCTGAAGCGGCTGTTAATATACGTTACGTAAAAAATCGCAGATCCGCCTGCCCCGGCCTGAGCCGTTACGCCAAGGTTCAGTTTGGCAATAGCGGTAAACTTCTTCTCTTTATTCACAATTTGCTTGCTACTGTCATGAGCAATTTTCTTGTCTTCTTCAGGATGCGGATCAAACCATTCAATAGCACCGCTGACATTGCCACCTGCCTGAATGCCAGCAAAAGCGCCAATTTCACCACCCGCTTTCACATCAGGTTGTGGAAGGGTCAAATTAACCTGCCTCTGGCCAGGAGGTGGCGGAGGTGTCAGCTTCGCCGGACTCCCCTTAATGCCATAGCCCTTTGCCATTTCGTCACTAAAGTCGGCTTGTATACCCAGTTCAATCCCCAGACTCGCCCCGGCATTGCCGGATAACACTGCATTTATTACGTACCGGATAGCCCCCATATTACAGACACCACCTGGTGCACCCGCAGAGGCTCTGGCAGGAAACAACAGTGCGGTACCAAGCCGATCGGGAATAAAAAGTTCAGCGGACGCTTTTGCCTCACCCAGTGCAAAACTTGAGTGGCCTTCCATCTTCGCGGCTGCTTTCTTGTGTAAGGGGTTAAACTCAGCAGACAGCCCGGCTCCTTGACTGTAGCGCATCAGCTGTGCCTGTGTGCTGATGTCAACATACTGATGATAAGTTGACTCATCTTCAGGTTTATCACTCTCTCTGGGCCATGTTAGCCCTTTATTCATTTTTTTCGCCCAGTCAGTAAGGACAACATTACTGTCTTCTAATAGCTCATCTTTAATCTTAAGGTTGTGTGATGCTTCTTTTAATTGTTTGCTGAGCTCTTCGGGATCTATTTTCCCTGTTCTGACTGTTTTTTTTGTTTCATTCCCGTCAGCATCGACGCAAGTCACTTCTTTATCTTTATATTTAATGAAACTGGCCTCTCCGCTTTCTTTATCCACCTCACTGAGCTGGTATTTCCGCCAGTGGCTGCGGATTTTGTCGGAACGGACATAGGTACTTTTAAATCCGGCAGTATTCTGAAGGGGGATCAGTTCCATAAGACCTATAGCTGACTCTTTGGCGTTCTCATCGAGCAGTTCTCCTTCGGGCACCTTTGCAGTCAGGGTTTTAAGTTCTGCCTTTAATTTTTCGTTAGCGTCATTGAGTTGCTGGTAAGCGCTCTGAAGTTTGCTGTCATAAACACGTTGTGGCCTCTTACCTGCCTGAGTCAACATCTCGAAATTAAGTTCATCCAGAGCAGTCTGCGCCTTCTTCTGTTTTTCCAGCAACGCTGTCATTTTCAGCTGTTCCTGAATGAATAAGCGATTATCTTTTGCATCAACCCAAAGTAATGTTGCACTGCCTGGGTGAAAATAAACCTGAGGGTCATGCTCTCCGTTGACGACAGTGTTTTTACTCACGTTATCCAGACTACTTTGCTGTGTACCTTTAGTCATTTACTCACTCCCTTAATCAGCCACCGAGCAGTTCAATACTGATTTTGCTTTTTGCCGCACCAAATATTTCAGCCGTCTTACCTTCACTGTCAGTGCGCCCTTCATAAACTGAACCATCGGCCGTGGTGATCCGGTATCGCGTGTTTACCAGAAAATCGCCAGATTCCTTGTCCTGTGCAACAAAACGTTCACTGTATCCTTGCGGAAGTTCCGGCTCAGGGGCGTCATAGTCCGCACTTCCCATTTTCTGGACATTGGCACACTTCAGTAAAATATTGCCCGGTGCGCCGAGTTCCATATTTCCACCTGCCAGTTTCATGAATGCCCCGTCACAGTTAACGACCAGCTCTGTTGCACCCGTAATGATCACTTTGCCTTCTAAACTGGTCACCGTGACGTCTTTCTTCGCAATCGCCTCTAGCGCATCATCCTGTGCCTGAATTTCCATCTTTCCCTTAGCGGCAAAAAGCTTCATCCCTGCCTTGCGGGCCAGCATACTCACAGCTTCGCCCGCCGCCACCGTAAAGCGCTTCATCGCGCTAATATCCGTATTCTGCTGGGACACAATCCCCACACTGGCAGCACCCGAAGCTACCCGCACAGCCTGTGGACTGGTGATACTCACGCCTTCAGGCGCATTCAATAAGATCCCTGGTTTCGCGAGTTCTTTGAGCGCCGCGTTAAGCGTCTGCTGACTTGCAGTATCTGCTGGCAGGGCATCAGCCCCTTCAGCAGCAGAAGATAAGCTTTTTGCTATCGTCAGCGCATTTTCCAGCTGGGAAATAGCTTCCTGCATAGAGAGCATCCTGTCCCCGGCGAGCGGTTGTTTATCGGCTGTGATAAATACCCCGGCACCTCCACGAATGGAGACGTGTCGATCGGTACGAAGCTCAGCACCTTCACCACGCAGCGCGCGGGAAGCATTGACGTTGTGCCCCAGATTAAGCTGCGTCTTACCCCCGTACTCGGTACTGAGCTTGATGTGCTCCTCACCTCTTTTGTCCTCCATCCGCAGTTTGTTCAGACCGGCGGTACGGATGACGTTTCGGGTGCTGTTCAGTTCGGTGACGTGGTCAACGTGACGGGAATCGTGCAGGGCGTGTGCGATATATGGCCGGTCCGGATCGCCTTCGTGGAACGCAATAGCGACTTCAGTGCCCTGGATCAGCGGAAAGTGAAAGCCGTACTTGTCACCACCATATGGCTTAGCAAAGCGCACCGGCATGCTCTCCATGCCCTGACGCTTGTCATCCCGGTCAGCATCAAACTTCACCCGGTACAGGCCGGATGCATCCTGCCAGGCGTAGATATCATTCTCTTTTGCGCTGGTCACCCGCGCCATCAGGGTACCGCTCACCACCGGGCGCTTTTTAGCCGCAGGCCGCCAGCAGCGGTTCTCGTAATACGGCATGGCCGCCCACTCCACCCGCAGCGCGTTCTGCCGGCTGGCGGTGTAACCGGCGCTAATGATGATGAGGCCGTTTTCGGTTTCACGGGGCAGCGTCGGCGGGACAGCCGTCTCGGTGATGGTGAGCACCTGGGCCGGACCCAGCGTATGGTCGGTGCTGCTGCCGGTCACCGTGGTCTGGGTGGACAGAAAGCGCTCGTGCTCCAGACGCGCCCAGAAGTTGCCGGTTTCCGCTGCCGGATTAATTTTGTCACCCCGCGCCAGGTGGCGCGGGCGGTAATGGTACACATCACCGTAAGTGTTGCCCTCCCCGTCGCCGCGGGTCATGTCTGCCGGTGCGGACGTCAGGACGTTCTGCGCCTCACGGTTGTTGTAGTCACTGGCCGTGACGGAGTGCGCCACCACGTTGTGCCAGACGTGAATGCCCCACACGGAGTCAGCCGCATTGTCATTTGCCCCGGACGGGCTGTTCAGCGGCAGCGTTTTACCAAACGTCCATGCGCTCTGTTTGTCCGCAAAATGCACCACCTCGGTCTGCGTGTCCGCCTGCAGGCTGAAGAAGTAAAATATCCCCACCTCCGCCAGCAGACGTTCAATAAACGCCAGGTCATTTTCCTGGTACTGGTTAATCTGCTCCCGCTTTGGATAATCAGCCTTGAGGGTGAACTGATACTCCCAGCCTTTCAGTCCATGCTCCTTAAGCACCTCCGTGACCACTTCCGGCACCGATTTGTTGACGAAAAAGCGGTGGGTGCGGAACTGGTTACCCAGCAAAGACAGGAACGGCTCAATAATAATCTGGTACGTCGCCTGGTCACGTGACCCACTGATACGCTTAAAATGCGTCACCACGCCATGTACCACTTTCTGGCCGGTCAACTCGATCAGCGGCCCTGTGCCCATGGTCAGCGTGGCCGGTTTGCTCAGCAATTCTGTGGCATTAATATTCAAATCACTACTGGTGAACAGAACGGTGTAATGGTAAAGCTCACTCATGAACTCCTTACCGCTAAACTCTTCCACATCCAGTGAAGCAGTACAGGACGGAATATCCAGACGGTAGCGGTTCAACCCGTCTTTCGTTAGCGCAGACAGGGTGTTCTTAAGCGAATCTGTCAGACTCATGATTTTGACTCCATAGGATAACCTGTTGTCCATGACTTTCTTGCCGACGGGCAAATAACCGATTTAATCAGGGGTACTCAGCGAGTACGAAAAAGAGTGATGACGGCTCCAGCCCCGAGGACACAGGTGAGGGTTTTAATCAGCAACACGGTCATTTCAAAATTGTTCATGCCGTATTCGCCATCGCCACTAATAGGGATAAAGCGCTTAACAAATGTGTAAAAACAGGCATTCGGCAGAAAGAGCACCCCCGCCATTACCAAAACAACAAATATAATAACTTTCATTTTTTTCATTTCTAAACTCTATTCTGGAACTTCAATCGAACCATAAGGTCTTAGTATTTCTCTATCCGTCAGTGGGAAGCCATATACTTGGCCATGGTCCAGCCCCACGCCGACAACAAACTTCCTTGGCTCAGCAGCACTTCCAAGAGAGGTTAGAACAAATTCAACGATATATTTCTCATTATCTGTAAATTGATAAAATGACGGAGGAATGCATAGTTTCTCAGATCTAATTCGGAGTGACGGATTATCAATAAATTCCTGCTTCTTCGGAGACGTCCCTCTTAGATTTATCGATATAATTGCAGGTTGGTAATTCTGTGCATTTGTAATATGGAAACAAATGTTATCGCCAATCAATTTAACCTGTGTCGTTTCATCAAGCTGCAGTCGATCCCCCTGACCAGGACACCCCATCAGCAAAAAAATGAAGGGTATGGTTAGAACCATTAAAAAAAAAGAACTATGATTTTTAATCACCATGGAAACCCCCTTAATGCCTCTTTATAATGCTGTCGGATTGCACTTTCTGAAAGATCACCATCCAGAGTAACGTCATTCGATCTTCGTAATGTAATCCATGCTTTATAGCCATGTGCCTGCAAGATGAAATTATCCGCAATTATCTGCGCCTGCTGTTCCATCGGAAAATCACTCAATAGACGACCGTCAAGGGTATAGCGATAGCTGACCCACCAACTTACCAGACCTCTACCAATGATGTTCATTCCCTTGGTCCGTTGCCAGACATGACTCATCTCATGGATGAAAAGATGTTGCATGTCGTCGAGCGTCTGAGAGAAATCGTCTCTGTACAATCTTGTACGGAAATACAGCTCACCATTTGGAGTCATCGCAAAATTATCTCCCTGCAATCCAAATGGCAGATAACTGCCATGATGGATCCTGACCTTTTCGTAATCGATCCGGTTACCGAATACCGTTCTGGCTAAGACGATTTCTCCTGTGGTCAATTTTCTGACTGAATCATCTTCCTGTTTCTTGTCTGTCTTCTTTTTCCTTTTGCTGGCATCGTGAATCGACATTTTCTGCCTCCGGTTTAGCTTTCAGTCGCGCCTGAAAATTCAATTACAATCCCCTCTTCCTCATTCCAGCCGAGCGTCAGGGTGTGTGGTTTCTGTTTTGCCGCCATGTGGGTCAGCAGCTGCTGGCTCAGCACCGGCAGGATCTGCTGACTGAGCAGGCTGTCGACGTTACGCGCCCCGGTATCCGGTAGCAGGCAGGCGGCGGTCAGGGCGTCATACAGGCTCTCTTCGATATCCGTTGCCATGCCGTAATGGCGGGCCAGCCGCTGGCTGACCTGGTCAAGCTTCATCCCTACGATGGTACGCATCGCCTCCTGCCCCAGCGGGCGGTAGATCACGGTCTGGAAGCGGGCCAGTAGCGCAGGCTGGAAGTGGTCCCGCAACAGAGGGCGCAGTAGTTCGTGCAGGTCGACATCGGCGGCGTCCGGCTGCTCATCCAGCCGCTGCATGATGCGATCGCTGCCGAGGTTGGCGGTCATCAGGATCACCGTGTTACGAAAATCGATTTCCCGCCCTTCGCCGTCGCGCATAAAGCCGCGGTCAAACACCTGATAGAAGAGGTTCATCACGTCCCGGTGCGCCTTCTCCACCTCATCGAGCAGCACCACGCTGTAGGGACGCTTGCGCACGGCCTCAGTCAGAATGCCGCCCTGACCGTAGCCAACGTAGCCCGGCGGGGAGCCTTTCAGCTGGGAGACGGTGTGCGGCTCCTGGTACTCTGAGAGGTTAATGGTGATAAGGGATTTCTCACCGCCGAACAGCGCATCTGCCAGCGCCAGCGCCGTTTCGGTCTTGCCGGTTCCGCTCGGGCCGACCAGCAGGAACACGCCCTGCGGCCCGTTCTCCGGTGCAAGCCCGGTTTTGGCGGCACGCAGTCGCTGCGCGATGGCGTTCAGTGCCGCCGCCTGGCCGACTACCCGTTTTTCGAGTGCGGCTTCAAGGCTCAGCAGCTCCGTCTGCTCATCCTTCATTAATGAGGAGAGCGGTACGCCGGTCCAGTCAGCGATAACCGTGGCAACGGTGCGCACACCGACGTCCACCTCCAGCAAAGGATTATTTTGCTGAACCTCAGCAAGCTGATGCCGCAGAGCGGCCAGCTCCCTCTGGCGGGAGATATCCGCCCGGCAGGCCAGCAGCTGTTCGCTGAGCGCCAGCTCCTGACCGTACTGCGTCTCCAGCGTGTCGAGCTGCAGGATGATACTTACCTCTTCTTTATCGATAGCCTCCAGCCGCTCGCCATGGGGGCCACGCCCCACCGCCAGATCTTCCAGCAGCGCCTGTTTTTCCATCTCAAGCGCGGTAATGGCGGATTTCATGCGGATCAGTGGCTCAGGCACGGTGTCGAGGTTCATGCGCACGCGGGCGGCGGCGGTGTCGAGCAGATCCACGGCTTTATCCGGCAGCTGACGTCCGGTGAGGTAGCGCCGGGAGAGCGTGACGGCGGCGCGCACCGCGTCGTCAGTGATATGCACTCCGTGATGCCGGGCGTAGCGGGTTTTCAGGCCACGGAGCATCAGGCAGGCGGTATCGTCGTCCGGCTCGTCCACTTTAACCATCTGAAAGCGGCGCTCCAGCGCGGCGTCGCGCTCAAAGTACTGCTTGTACTCGCTCCAGGTGGTGGCGGCGATAGTGCGCAGCTCGCCCCGCGCCAGGGCGGGTTTCAGCAGGTTGGCGGCATCCGCGCCGCCCGCCTGGTTACCCGCTCCGATAAGGGTGTGCGCCTCGTCGATAAACAGCAGAACCGGCGTGGACGACTGCTGCACCGCGTCGATGACGTTTTTCAGCCGCTGCTCGAACTCACCCTTAACGCCTGCACCGGCCTGGAGCAGGCCCAGATCAAGCGTGCGCAGGCTGACGGTTTTCAGGCTCTCCGGCACGTTGCCCTCGGCAATTCTGATTGCCAGCCCTTCCACCAGCGCGGTTTTACCCACGCCCGGCTCGCCGACGAGGATAGGGTTGTTTTTGCGGCGTCTGGAGAGAATATCCACCATCTGGCGGATCTCCGTATCGCGACCATACACCGGATCAATGTGACCCTCGCGCGCCCTGGCGGTGACGTCGAGGGTGAATCTGTCCAGCACGTTCTGTAGCGCCGGGTTCAGCTCCCCGTCATGATGTCGCGCCAGCTCCGCTTCCTGCTGAACGTCCGGGCGTTCATCGGACTGTGCATCGAGCAGCGGACGCAGGCGTTCCAGCTGGCTCTGGCCCAGGGTCAGCAGCGGCCACAGGCTGTCGCAGCGCACCAGTTTTGGTTTATCCACCAGGGCCATCAGCAGATGAACGCTGCGAATGCATTCTTCACCTGCCAGCGAGGCCCGCAGCCAGGCGTCCTGCATCAGCGTCTGCGTGCTCTCTGCCAGCTGCGGACGACGGCGTACCGAGCAAGGCAGCGCATTCAGCCAGCCGAGCAGGTCCTGCCACAGGGCATCCATGTCCCACTCATAGCGGCGCGCCAGCACGGTGAGGTCACCCTCACCCTGCTCCAGCAGTTTCAGCAGCCAGTGCTCCGGCAGAATTTCACCCTGCGCCCTGGTCTGGCACAGGGAGGCGGCCCCTTCCATTGCCCGGGCACAGTAGGGGTTGAGACGACGCAGCAGAACAGCGGGATTTTCCATGACTCTCTCTCTTTATCAGTTCCTGGACACGCTACCGCCCATCGCTGTTTCCTGTTGTTCAGGAGACCAGAGCGCACGAGGTCGGTATCAGATTGTGTTTTTGTTTGCTCAGCAGCCCGCAACTGGCCGCTCAGGAAACAAAAACAGCAGACGGAAAACCGTCTGCCGGGGGCTTATGCAGTAGCGCGTTCGTTCCAGGAGTCGGAATGAATGATGTTGCCGTCCTTGTAGGTCCAGGTGATTTTTTCGTAACGCAGCTCGATGGTTTCGAGATGGTTATGCTTCTCGTAGGCCGGATCCTTGATGTCGTGCATCTCTGGCGCGA